>ERZ1673747.1800-NODE-1800-length-19339-cov-5.295893_pt1 | contig 19339 bp, 22 predicted proteins | sample MGYA00580220_ERZ1673747 | MGnify/ENA primary metagenome ERZ1673747 (study PRJEB41218, sample SAMN15661769) | gut metagenome | host: Homo sapiens | place: Canada: London | collected 2015-08-20/2019-03-30 | study: EMG produced TPA metagenomics assembly of... | reverse complement strand
CAGCATTGGGCAAGGATTTTGAGAAATGGGGACGTAAGATAGTATTGCTTTTCCCGGATGAAGAACAATACAAGAAGTTTCAGCTGACGGAATTTCCGGGATTGCCTTCCACCATAATCTATGGCATAGATGCAGATGGCAATATTCAGAAGCAGATAACGGAATCGATGAAATTATCAAGTTCCGCAGCGCTTCCGGTATTTATCATTGCCGATACTTTCAACAGGGTGGTTTTTGTATCCCAAGGATATACAATCGGTCTGGGCGAACAGTTGATGAAAGTTGTGTATGGCTTGTGAGGGTATAAAGTGTAGTTCTTTATATGGAGTGATTCCCTCTTATCGCCAATCATTTATCGCCAATTCTGCAATCGTATTTCTGACTCTTTCTGCTGTTGTTATCTGACGGGAATATTCATCGATTTGTACGGTTCCTCCCATAGAGACGGTGGGGTTACGATATTGCATCTCGCTTATTCTTTTTTCTCTTGCCGAGAAATGGAATTCTTCGATACCTGTTTGCGAAGCGATATGAGCAATGTTTTCTTCGTTTACTCCGCAGCCGGCCAACAGAATGATCCTTCCGTCAGCTTGTGCATGGAGTTCTTTTAGTAAAGGGATACCGGCTTTTGCTGTTGCCTGTTGGCCGGAAGTCAATATCCGGTCGCATCCTAAGTCTATAATTTCTTCCATTGCTTTTTGTGGATTGCGACAGACGTCGAATGCACGGTGAAAAGTTACAGACAATCCTTCGGCGGCTTTCATCAGCTCTTTCATTACCGGCATATTTATGTCTCCCGTTGCCGTGAGACATCCCAAAACAACTCCGTCAACTCCCGTTTTGCGAGCCATTTCTATGTCTGCTGACATTGTTTTTATTTCGATAGGTGAATATAAAAAGTCACCTCCCCGAGGGCGAATAATCACATGGAGTTTTATATCAAGAACTTCTCTTGCAACGGCTATTTCTCCATAAGATGGAGTGGTACCTCCTTCCGGTATGCCTGCACATAGCTCTACACGGTCGGCTCCCCCTGCTTGTGCGGCAAGACAACTTTCTATTGAGTTGGCACATATCTCAAACTGGTATTTGCTCATCCTATAAAACGGTATTAAAAAAGGGCGAATTGCTTCGCCCCTTATCTTGATGATTTTTCTTCTTGATCTTATTATTTAGCAAAGCTTACTGCACGTGTTTCACGGATTACGGTAATCTTCACCTGGCCCGGATAAGTCATTTCATCCTGTATCTTTTGAGCGATTTCGCCCGACAGGCTTTCCGTTTGCTTATCATCTATCTTGTCTGCACCTACGATAACGCGCAACTCACGTCCGGCTTGGATGGCATAAGTTTTTGTTACGCCCGGATAAGACATGGCCAACTGCTCCAGATCGTTCAGACGCTTGATATACGCTTCTACGATTTCGCGGCGTGCTCCCGGACGTGCTCCGGAGATAGCATCACATACCTGTACGATAGGAGCGAGAAGACTTGTCATTTCCGTTTCGTCATGGTGGGCACCGATGGCATTGCAGATATCCGGCTTTTCTTTGAATTTCTCTGCCAGCTTCATACCCAATAATGCGTGTGGCAATTCCGGTTCCTCATCAGGCACTTTACCAATATCGTGCAACAGTCCGGCGCGTTTTGCCTTTTTCGGATTCAAACCTAATTCCGATGCCATCACAGCACAGAGATTGGCCGTTTCGCGAGCATGTTGCAACAGGTTCTGACCATAGGAAGAGCGGTATTTCATCTTACCGATGATACGAATCAGTTCCGGATGCAATCCGTGAATGCCCAAGTCGATGGTAGTACGTTTACCGGTTTCTATGATTTCTTCTTCTACTTGTTTGCGCACTTTGGCTACCACTTCCTCAATACGTGCCGGGTGAATACGTCCGTCTGTTACCAATTGATGCAGGGCCAGACGAGCCACTTCGCGACGTACAGGATCGAATGCGGAAAGAACGATTGCTTCCGGAGTATCGTCTACAACGATTTCTACACCGGTAGCCGCTTCCAGAGCACGGATATTACGGCCTTCACGACCGATGATGCGTCCTTTGATTTCGTCGGACTCAATGTGGAATACGGTTACGGAATTTTCAATAGCTGTCTCTGTCGCTACTCTTTGGATCGATTGTATTACGATTCGTTTGGCTTCTTTGCTGGCCGTCAGTTTCGCATCGTCCATAATATCGTTGATGTACGACTGTGCCTGTGTCTTGGCTTCCTCTTTCAATGATTCTACCAGGCGTTCTTTCGCTTCTTCGGCAGATAAACCGGAGATTGTTTCCAGTTTTTCTATCTCCTGCTGTTGCAGTTTGTCCAGTTCTTCTTTCTTTCTGTCAACGATTCCCAATTGGGCTTCAAGATTTTCTCTTACGGCATCAGCTTCCGCCTTTTTGCGTTGAATCTCTTCCTGGCGCTGGCTTAATACCATTTCGCGTTGTTTCAGTTTGTTTTCAGCTTGCTGAATTTTCTGGTTACGCTGGGCTACCTCTTTTTCCAGATCTGCTTTCTTATTGAGGAATTTTTCCTTAACCTCCAGCAATTTGTTTTTCTTGATTACTTCTGCTTCTGTCTCCGCTTCTTTGAGGATATTGTCGTATCTGGCTTTCAGTCCGTATTTAAATAATACGTATGACAATATGCCACCTACGATGAAGCAAGCAATGGATGCTACTATTGTTACTAACATTGTAATTTAATTTAAGTATAAATAAAAACGCACCGCCAAATATGCGGAAAAACCTCCTTCCGTATATTTTGCAGTGCGTGGATTTTCTATTCCCCACCGACAAAAGCAATGATTCTACTCCTTTTTGAAGTGTTCTTCAAGTGTTTTCGTCAGTTCTGTTATTTTTTCGGTATAAGGTGTCGTGTCGTTACGTTGTTTTTCGAGCAAACTTTCCAATGAAAAGCGATAAGCGATCATTGTCATAATCCTTTCTTTCTCTACGTTAGGCCACTTCTCCCTATATTCTTTTAAAATATCGTTTACCTGCTGTGCGGCCTTTCTTACTATCTCCTCATCCTCCGGTTTGATCCAGACCGGATAAGTAGCATCGGCCATCGACAGATTTATTTTCCATTTATCGTCCATACATCTCCATTATTTATTCATTTAATAAAGCGATGCACTTATCGACTTCACGCACTAATTTAGACAATCGCAGCTTTGTCTCTTTTACATCGCTGCCGTTAAGGCTGATTGTCGTTGCTGTTTTTAGGTTTGTGTAGCTTGTTTCCAGTTCTTTGTACTCAGCCAATACCTTTTCGTTTTGTTCCTTCTCTGCTTTGAGAAGTTCCTTAAGTTCAGCATTTTCACGCTTTAATTCATCGTGAAGATAGATTAAATGCCGTAGTCTTGCTTCAAAGGTACTTAATAGCTTTTTTTCTTCTTCTGTCATTACTACACCAAAATTGTACACAAAAATACGATTAAGTTTGGTATTACAAAAACTTTGCAGCAGAAATTGCGTGTTTTACTTGAAAATTGCTATTGAAGGAATAGATGAGAACATTATTAAGCTGGAATGAAGGATATACTTTTAAATTGTATTCCTCTAATTTCTTTATGTTGATCACTCTTATAATTGGCGATGAAAACATCCGGATGTTTTAGGTAACAACATCCGGATGTTTTGATAGCCTAATTCTGATTGGATGTATGTATCTGTTTGATATATAGTGATTTTGATGTATATATCTTTATGTTCCAAAGATATACTTTTATTTCTTATTATTTACCATAATTGGGCCTGTATAGCATAACGGGTTATCTGATGGCATAAAATAATTTATAATATAATTTGGTTTATAGAATAAACTACTTATCTTTGCCACGGATTCGAATTTCTGATAATACATTTAACAACAAATAAATACGTGTCATGGAAGATAAAAAATTAAATGAGCAAGAGAGCCTGGAACTCATTGCTCGGATGATTCGAAACAGCAAAAGGAATGTGAGGGAGAATGCCGGAGGCCCTGCTTTGATTTGGGGATACGCTACGGTTTTAACTTCTCTGTTGGTTTATGCAGGCTGGATGTTGACACATCAGTATTATAGTATGTATGGTTGGTTTTTGATACCTGTGTTTGGAGGAATAGGTACGTTTTTGTTTGGCAGGCATGAAAAGCCGGTACTGATTAAGACTTATTTGGATCGTGTCATATTTGAAAACGGACTGGACATAAAAATCAAATAATTATGAAAGAGACTTCAACACGTTTCGGACGTTTTTGCACTTCCTGGAAATTCTTTTTAGTGCTGATAGCTTTGCAATTTGTATTGATGCCGATGGCAACGAAAGGTTTCCGTTTTGAAGAGGCCGGACAGATTGTCTTTACTACATTGGGGCATGCATTGATCAACCGATTCTATCCTTATTCATTTGTTTTTCAGTGGATGGCGCTTGCGCTGATTGTTGCCCTGTTGTTTTTTCGTGACAGGATCGGCCGGTTCTTTTCCGCTTATGTGGGATGTTGCTATCTGCTGTATGCAATCATCCAAAGTATTGCTGTAACCAATAAATATGGTGTCAGCGTAGTGACGGTCAATCTGGTGATGATGCTGTTTGTGGCCTTTGTCTGGTTTCGTGATTCTTGGAAAGGAGAGAATAAGTACACATTTTCGAATTTGAACTGGAAAACAGCTTGGTTGGTTCCCGTTGCATTTTTCTGTTTGTGGTTTCCGATGAATCTACAGAATGCGAAACCTGATTTCAATCCCGCTTATCTGTTTTCCGGTTTTGCATCACTTGCTTTTTGCCCAATGACACCCGTGTTTCTGATATTGCTTACCTTGTGCCGTCCCACTATAAACATGGTAACCTACCGGGTCACTGCTATGGTAGGGTTAATTATCGGTATCTATAATATGGGGCAGTTTGCCAATCCCACCGGATTTTATTTAGGAATATATCATTTACCTTTGCTGCTTATCTCTTTGTATGCATTGTTGAGTAGCAGACAATTAAAATAATAATAAGAACATGGAAAATAAGAAATTGAATGAACAAGAGAGTCTGGCATTGATTACCCAGATGATTCAGAATAGTAAAAAAGGGTTGGTTGTAGGAAGCGGTAATAGTTTTCTATTTTGGGGATATTTGACTCTTGCTGTCTCCATAGCCATTTTCCTATTACTTTATATTACCGGAAATCAGAGCTGGTTCTGGTTGGGGATTGTGATTCCGGTGATAGGATGTCTGTATACTTATTGGGTTTCCCGGCGGAATGGTAAGAAAACGATGAGTTATGTCGATAAAGTGATTTCGAATGTTTGGCAAATAGTAGGAGGGACTTGTGCTATCATTGCCCTTTTGGCCTTGAATTATGAAAATAATATTGCTATATTGCCGTTGTTTCTGTTGGTGTTATCCGTGGGTGCAGGAATAACAGGATCTGTTATCCAAGAGAAATCGTTTTATAACTGCTCCGCTTTTGGAATCGCTATTTCGTTAGGGATGCTTTTCAATATCAATTCAATTGTGGAAGGACCTTTACGACAGGTTTTTGCTTTTGCCCTTGCCATTACAGTCGTAATGATTATTCCGGGACATATGGTTAATCGTAAAGCAAAGAGAAGCAATGTTTAAAGAACTGAATCCGTTACTCCATTCCGAACTTCGCCTGGCGGTGATGTCGTTGCTTATTTCTGTTGAGGAAGCGGACTTTGTCTATATTCGTCAGCAGACGGGGGCTACAGCCGGAAACTTGAGTGTACAGATCGATAAACTGAACAAAGCCGGTTATGTGGAGATAACGAAAACATTTAAAGGAAAAATGCCTTGTACGATCTGTAAGATTACCCCACAGGGAGTGGATGCGTTTGAAGAATACGTGGAAGCGCTGAAAAGTTATATTATAAAATAAATGGTGAATGGACGAGGATTATTTGCTATCTATCAGGAATATACTTTAGCTTTTGAGATTATTATTTTATCTTTGTCTGGGATAAGAAACTTTTGTGTATCTGTCTGAATGACAGCGTAGAGTGGAAATTAAGAAAGTTGTCGGTAACGATTTAGCAACCGTGTAACTGCGCTGAAATGCTGCGCTTTGCATCTCGTCGAACAACTCTATGCAAATATAACGTTTTTCTTGGAAATAGCAAAATCGGCGATTGTGTTTATGCAAAATGCGGACAGAATCTTCCATCCACATTATTTAATCAGCGTCGCCGCTCCCGTTCTTTTTCATCGTCGCGTTGCATCCGCAGGTTCAGATGCTCGCGCAACTTGTCGAGAAAATAGGTACGGCTCTCGCCCTTGCGCCGTTTGATGTCGGTATAAGCGTCATAAAGACTTCGCGCATCGAGACGAATACCGAACAACTCGCCGAAGAATCCGGCCAATTCGTTCATGGCTATCTCCCCGTCGTCGATACGTTTCATCTCGTGCAAGGCATATATCAACTCGACTATTTCGACTACAGCTCCCGTCCAACGTCGTTTGCATACATGAGGTTTCGACGGATAAGTATCGCCGTAGCGATTCAAAATCTCCAGCTCCGTGTCGATATATCCGATGACGATATGCAGGAAACGAATTTGAGTATCACTCTCCGGCGTTTCCTCTTTCGAGATATAGCCGCATAATACGTGCAGGCGGATACGCGCATAACGCAGGGTACGAAAAACGGCTTTGCGGTCGTCTTCCTCGTCGCAGAGGGTGCGAAGCGTGTTATCGAAGTCGCGGAACAGCTCTTCTGTGACGGCTTGGGTGGCGGATTCTACCAAATGATCCGCCGTGATATGATATGTCATAAATGTTCATCTTTTAAGTTGTAAATCTGTTCTTTCAATTCTCATATTGTTCACACGACAATTGATGGTGGAGATTTATTTCTTAAAAGGTGAACCGTTTTTTCATTTTTGATTCTATCTTTTATTTGTTTTCACAATCAGGATACTTACTTCATACAACACCCACATCGGCAGTACAACGAGCGAGAGCGTGAACACGTCCGATGTCGGCGTGATAACCGCAGCGATTACGAGAACAATCACGACGGCGTGTTTGTGGTAGCGGCGCATGAAATCCGCCGAGAGGAAACCCAACTTGGCGAACAGCCACGAGAGAATCGGTATCTTGAAGACAATGCCCATTGCCAGACACATCATCACCAGCGTCGAGATATACGAATCGAGCGTGATGAGATTATCCACCTCACCGCTTACCTGATAGGTTCCCAGAAAGCGGAATGTCAGCGGAAAGATCAGAAAGTAGCTAACCAACACCCCCAATCCGAACATCGCATAGTCACCTCCAACCATCCGCATGACATACCGCCGTTCATTATCGTATAATGCCGGGGAAACGAACCGAAACAACTGGTAAAGAATATAGGGCGAAGCGCACAGCACTCCGGCACACAACGCCGTCTGCATGTGGATGATGAACTGCTGCGCCAATCCCGTATTGATCAGCCGGACGGAAAACGGTTCCACCGCACCTCCCGCCCATACCGCCATGCGGTCGAGCAGCCGGTAGGTAACGAATCCGTCGTCTTTCGGTGCAAGTACGACGGCGAACAATTCTTCCTTGAAACAGAACGCCGCAATGCCGAACACGACGGTTACGGCGACGATCCGAACGATCGCCGCCCGCAGCACGTCCAAATGCTCCCAAAAGGATTGGGCCTCCGTTCCCGTCGCCATCGGTTATTTCTTTTGCTCGGAATTCTCAACTTCTTTTTCTACGTTGTTCAGTCCCTCATTGAACGCACGCACGCCCTTACCGATTCCCTTCATTAGTTCGGGGATTTTTTTGCCGCCGAAAAACAGCAATACTACCAATACGATCAGTAGCACTTCCTGCATACCGATACCGCCGATAAATAGTGGTGTCATCATCATTATTTGCGAATTAACCCATTTATCATTTCAAAGATTTCATTTTCATCAAGTTCCGTATCGCAAGGAATACAGCCGACTTGTTCACGGTTGATTATGCCATCGTAATACATATCCACCCCGAAATCGGAAAACAACGCTACCAGCTTCCTCGAAGATTCCTCTATGGAAGAATCGAAACCGAATACGTCGAGATAGTATTTTCCGACATCCTCCGCATGGCGTTTTCCCATCGCTTCGAGGAATCTTGGAAAAATAGACGTCAGGCTTCTACGGTAAGAACTGCCGAATAACTTTTCCGGAAGAAATTCCAACTCATAAATGTCGTATGCGTAAGCCTCCTCTTTTCCTATGCCCATTCTGGACGAAGTGGAAAGAGATGCGCCTATCATAATAATACCTCTTGCATCGAGGTCATTCGGATTCGTTTGTAAAGTCTTTGTCGCTTCGAGTACGTTCTTGATATAAGAAATTCCCGCATCGTAGGACATCCGGTTTTTGTCTCCCAGAATAGCAGCCGACAGTTGAACTAACGTAACAAGTCCCGTATATACGGTCATCTTTTTGTCCAAAGTCAGGGAATATTTGGGACAAAGAATAGCATAGTCGGCCGGTATGCCGTATGCCGTCCCGAAATCGGCCGTCTTCGAATCGACAGATACAGCCCCGAGTCCGTTCTCCGAACCGCTGGACGGATAGGTCGGTATCAATACGAGCGGCAGTCGTTGCAGCCCGTAAGAAGATTTCCCTTTCAGGTAATCCCACAAATCGGATTCATGGTAAAAGCCGAAAGCCATCAATTTGGCACTATCCATTACACTTGCGCCTCCGGCTCCGACAATCAGGGTTACGCCGTTAGACTTGGCAAACCGGATGCCCTCTTGTATTTTGGAAAATTCCCTTGAAGAAGCTCCATATTCCACAAAAGGAATATTGGCATCGGTCAATGTTCGGACTATATCATCGTAGCACCCGTTTCGTTTTACGGAACCGCTACCGTAAACGAACATCACTTTATGCTCTTTAGTCACTTCTGCGATAGTCTCCCGTATATCATTACGAAAGAGCAGTTTCGTATCGTTTCTGAAAATAAAATCTTTCATTATAATGTCTCTTGTTTAAGTTGTTCCACAAAGAAGTTGATTCGCTGCATTTGTACCGGGATATTGATGCTTTGCGGGCAATGGTGTACGCATTGGTCGCAGCCGATGCAATGGTCGGCCTGCCGCAGTTTCGGTACGGAACGGTCGTAGCCGACGAGAAACGCCCGTCGAGCTTTCCGATAATTCTCGTCCTGCGAAGAGACGGGAACATTCCCTTCGTTGATGCACTTGTTGTAATGTGCGAATATGGCAGGAATGTCCAGTCCGTATGGACAAGGCATACAATATTGGCAGGCGGTACAGGGAACCGACGGGTATTTCAGCATGGTCTGCGCCGTATCTTCCAAGAGTGCCAACTCCTCTTCCGTACAAGGATCGAGCGGCGAGAAGGTACGGATATTGTCCTGCAAATGTTCCATATAGGTCATGCCGCTCAATACGGTCAATACCTTTGGAAATGAACCCGCAAAACGAAATGCCCACGAAGCGATACTCTCTTCCGGGCGACGCTGTTTGAGCCTGCCGTTCAGGTAGTTGGTCAGCGTGGCAAGTCTGCCGCCCAGCAGCGGCTCCATGACAATAGCCGGTATATCCCGTTTCTCCAACTCGGCATAGAGGTATTCCGCGTTGAAATTCATACCCGAAGCGTGCCGATAGTCCACATAGTTCAGTTGGATCTGCACAAAATCCCATTTGAACTCATCGTGTCGGGAGAGCAGGTAATCGAACACTTTCACATCCCCGTGATAGGAGAAACCCAAATGCCGGATACGCCCCGCTTCCCGTTCTTTAAGCAGAAAGTCGAGCAGTCCGTTATCGAAAAAACGCTCCATCAAAAAGGGCATACCGCTCCCGATACCCACGATATGGAGCAGGTAATAATCGAAGTAATCGGTCTGCAACTCCTCGAACGACCGGCGGTACATCTTTACCGAAGCATCGAACAGCTCTTCGGGAGACAACCCTTGCCCGGCCAGACGGTGGTTCGACATCTTCGTTGCCAGATAGTACGAACTGCGCGGATGGCGCTTCAATGCAGTTCCGGTTGCTTTCTCTGAAAGCCCGCGACAATAGGGAGGAGCCGTATCGAAATAATTCACTCCGTGCGCAAGTGCGTAATCTACCAGCCTATTGACCATTTCTTGGTCGATAACTTCTCCGGTTCCATCCGGCGACGGCATCATAGGCCAGCGCATACAGCCATAACCGAGTAGCGAAATCTGCTCTTTCGTTTTCGGAACGGTGCGATAGGTCATCTTATCGGTCGGGACTTCGCCTCGTGCGCGGCCTCCGGTTCTGGCATCCCGAAAGGAACATCCCGCAACCGTCGTTGCAGACACCGCAGTAACTCCGGCTCCCAACCGCTTCAGGAACTCACGCCGGTCTATCCTATGTTTATCTTTTTTCTCCATACAGTTATCTGTTTTATATGATTCTATGGGCTTCGTGTCCCTCGACATAAATGGCACTGAACGGACGTGCCGGGCACAGATTTTCACACGCACCGCACCCGATACACCGTTCGGTATCCACCATCGGTATCAAGGGCGAAAAGTCATCGTCGGGGATGGAGGGTATCATCGAGATTGCCCCCGTCGGACAATGTCTGGCGCAATTACCGCATTGCACGCCGTCTGTCAGAACAACGCAATTCTTCTTTACCCATACGGCATGGCCGATCTGTATCGCTGACTTTTCTTCGGTAGAAATCCGTCGGATTGCTCCAGCCGGGCAAACCTCCGAACATTTCGTACATTCAGGACGACAATAACCGCGTTCATAAGAAGATTCCGGCTGCATAAGCGTTTCCAACCGAGAGGAAGGGCGTAGTACCCCGTTCGGGCAGACCGACACGCATAACTGGCAGCCCGTGCAATGGCGATTCATATTACGCAGGCTACCTGTTCCGGGAGGAACGAGAGGAGTCGTGCGCTTCGGAATTTTCTTGTCGAGAATAACAGCCAGCCCGCCGTCCACATTCTTTTCCTGCGCTTTGGTCGCAGCAGTACCGAGAAGAAGAGCAACCCCGGTGAGGAAATGGCGTCGGGAAGGATTATGTTCCTCTGTTTTAGATGATTGCATGGCTGCCCGTTTCCGTCGTCGGGTATAAGAGATGGCCCCGTGTTTGCAGGTATCGAGACAATCCATGCAAGCCACACAACGCGAATGGTCTATCTCGTGATTCTTGTAGTCGATACAAGACGCCTTGCATTTTCGGGCGCACAAACTGCACGAAGTGCATTTCTTGGGATCAATGACCGGACGTAAAAGTGCATATTTCGAGAGCAAACCAAGTACAGTACCTACTGGACAAACTGTATTGCAGTAGGTGCGTCCGTTACGCCATGCCAAGACAAATAACAGGATACAAGTAACAATGGCTATAATGAATGTCGGCAGGCTTCTCATCCAGACCTCCGTTTCATAAAAGGTGTAACTTTCGGCTCTCTCGGCAAGGTAGGCCAAGAGGTTGTTTCCCCATCCGTAGAACGGAGCCAGTAAATTCTGGACAATCCGACCGTAGGCACTGTATGGAGCTATCAAGGCGACCAGCGAACTTGCGCCTGCTGCTATTGCCACGAGGAAAAGAGCCAATACACCGTACCTGATTCCGGATTTTACCGGAGAATAGGAAAAACGGTTTTTCCCTTTTTTACGCCGACTGCCTACCCACGAAACAATATCCTGCATGACACCCAGCGGGCAGATGACGGAGCAATAAATGCGACCGAAAAGCAGTGTCAGCACAACGAGCAGAGCCACGACACCTACATTCAAGGCCAGCAGAGCAGGTAAGAATTGTATTTTTGCCATCCATCCCATCCATGTATGCCACCCTCCCGTGAAGTCGAGAAACAGCAACGTGACAGACACAAAAAAGATGATTGCCAGTATAGCCCTTATTTTCCGTAGCATAGCTATCATTTAAGGGTTTGCATATCTATCACATACCTGAATTTTACATCTCCATCCACGACCTTCTGATAGGCTTCAGTAATCGTTTTTCCGTCAGCCGGAATAATTTCGACTTCGGGATAGATACCGTTGGCGACCGAATAGTCTAACATCTCCTGCGTCTCCTTGATTCCCCCAATCTGGGAACCGAAAATCTTGCGATTGGAGTTCATTACGATGGCATTTACCGGAATACTCGGCATATTGGCTGCCGAGGGGATTCCGACGATAGCGAGCTGACCGTCCAGCTTCAACATTTTCACATACATTACCGGATCATACTTGGTGGGAATGGTGGAGAGAATGAAATCGTATTGCTTGTTCAACCCTTGCAATTCATCGCTGTTGTTCACATTGACATAACGGGTAGCCCCCATGCGTGCGGCATCCGCACGTTTTGCTTCCGTTACATCGAATACGGTCACATTAGCTCCCAATTTCACAAGATACTGCACGGCCAAGTGTCCCAACCCGCCGAATCCGGCGACACCGACCTTATCACCTTTCTTGATACCTACATTACGGATAGGCGAATAGGTCGTGATTCCGGCGCAGAGCAGCGGCGCGACTTTCTCGATTTCGGCATTTGCCGGAATCTTGATGGCGAAGTCTTCCGCTACAACGTAGTTGTCGGAATAACCGCCCTGCGTCGGCTCGTCGCCGTTATAGCGGTCTATGTCGTGGTAGGTCATGATAGCCCCTTCCTCGCAATACTGCTCCAGATCATGTTCGCAAGCCTCGCAATGACGGCATGAACCGATCATGCACCCGATACCGGCATAGTCGCCTACCTTGAATTCCGTGACGTTGCGGCCTACTTTCACCACACGTCCGGCAATCTCGTGTCCGGGAACCATCGGGTATTTTTCAGGCCCCCAATCCTCGCGGACATGGTGGATGTCGCTATGACAGATACCCGCGTAGAGAATTTCAATCTGGATTTCATTATCGCCGACAGCGTGGCGGGTAAATGCGTATGGTTTGAACTGACCGTCGTTCTTGAAAACGGCGAATCCTTTGGTCGGCACGCCTCCGACACCTTGTGCCGAGGCTGCCATTGTGCATACTGTACACATGATTGCTAAAATGATATTTCGTTTCATATTGATATTATTGCTTATTCTCATTGGTGTTATTGGATGATATGGATGTCGCGCAGCCAACTTTCTACGCCACCGCCCGTATAGGTACGCAGATGAACCGAAGCGGGCGTGACCTCATGGATCTTGTCGATGGACTGCTGGAGATACTCTGTCGAGCCGTAAGTGAAAAAAGGAACGACGATTTTCCCTGACAGATCATAGCTTTCGAGGAACGTACAGACGACCATTGCCGGATTGTGCCACCATATCGGCGAACCGACAAAAATCACATCGTATTCGTCGATACTTTCAGGCAAATTGCCGACACCGGGACGCAGGTTGTTGTACGATTCGTTCTGGATGCGGTCGCTGTCGTCATAGGGATTCGAGGCATAAGGTTCGGACGCCTCGATACGATAAACATCCGCACCGGTCGCCGCCACGATCTCCTCGGCTCTCCGCTGGGTATTGCCCGTAGCGGAAAAGTAAGCCACTAAAATTTTGCGGCTACCATCATATTCGATCTCATCGGAAGGATAATCCGCATCGAAATCATCCTTGTCACACGCGCTTACCAGCGTCATTACAGCCAGTGCCATAAATACATAATAAAAAAATGTTCGTTTCATAATCCTATCGTTTTTGAAGTTATTGTCTATTAGCTTTTATAATGTCATTCAGTGAAATATCCGGATGGCGGTATCGCGCATCGGGATTTTTCTCTCCCGCACGGAGTGTGATGGCCTTTTGCGGACAATTCTGAACGCAGGAGAGGCAATATTCACAGGCTCCTTTGCATTGAACACCTTCGCCCGTCAAGGTATAGTTCCGGCGCGGGCATACCTTTACACAGATTCCACAGCCGATACAGTTTTCCTTGATGACAAGCAACTTTTCGGCGGAAGGGGAAAGCGTGTGTCCCGCACGTTGCATGAACTCGGCGTGCTGCTGTCGTTCCTCTTCGGTAACGGGTTGTATCCAGTGCTTGCGTGCCTGTATGTCCTGCATTATTTCGGCTATTTGCTTGTCTTCCTGCTTGTCGATTTTTATTTGTTCATTCATATCGAATGATGGGAGAAAGTTATCCACCATTTTCAGGGTGGTGATATAGTCGAAGCGCGTCCCGTTTTCTGTTGCCAGATTGTTCCATAGTTCGGTCGCACTGCACTTGCGGTTGCCGTAGGTAAGGATGGAAAACAGATAAGGGGCTTTTAGTTTGGCCTTTCGGATAAACTCCTGCACCATTTGCGGGGCAAGATGTCCGTAAATGGGGTAAACGATACCTATTTCGTCCGCCTCGAACTCCAGCTTGTCCTGCCTGATAATCTGCGGAATACTCAAAGGATTTTCTGCGAATTTCCGAGCCACGTAAAGACAGTTTCCGGTTCCCGTGAAATAGAATACCAGACGTCTCTTTTTCTCTTCCGTGCAAGACGTGATAGAGGAGAGCCCGGATGCGGTCAATGCCAACCCTGCCAATGTAGTTCCCATACATTTGAGAGCTTCTCTTCTGGTTATTTTTTCATTGTTCATATTCGTGTTAAAACTACTTGTAATTCATTTATTTATCTGATGCAAAATTACGTCAGACCAGCAAGGAAGACCTTATATGAATTACGGATTGGCGTATAATTATTACAGATTGAAATTATACTTGAAAAAGTATCCTCATTTAACTTTATATATCCCTTATTAAGCAAGTTACCCGGCCGGAAATCCGGTCGGGTAACTCATTGGACAGGTTTGAACCGTTATCACTTATTCGGCCATTCCGATTTTTTTCAGCCAGTTCAAGACATTGGGTTTCGCTTCGCTGACACGGTCACGGGGAATTGCATAACCATCCAACACGGAGGCTTTAGGTTCCAACTCCCGTATGGTATTGATGGCATCCGAGAAACGGCTGCCGCCATGCGTACAAAAAGGGATAACGGTCTTACCACCGAAGTCGTATTCGTCGAAAAACGAGTAGAGTGGCATCGGCATATCGTACCACCAGTTGGGGAATCCAATGAAGACCACATCGTAGTCATTGAGATTTTTGATGTGTGTAGCCAGCTTCGGACGGGCATTGTTGTCTATCTCGACCTTTGCCGCATCAATCAATGCCTTATGCGAGCCGGGATAGGTGTGTACGGTCTTTATCTCGAAAAGGTCGCTGCCCGTAGCTTCACTGATGACGGATGCGATGTATTGCGTATTCCCCATTACTTTACCATTGGAAACAAGGCGGCTGGCTCCGGAAGAAGCATCCACTCCATCCGTTTCGGGAACGGAGAAATAAACCACCAAAGCTTTTCCTTTAGATTTTACTTGTTGTCCGGATAGGGATTGCGCTACATTTGTACTCTCCGATACGGTCTCGTTCCCGGCAGCCCAACAATAGGCCGTTATCGTACAAGCAATGATTGCCAGTACACTCATTGTTATAATTCCTTTTTTCATTTTTTACTTGTTTTATATGTCTATTCAATAATTCCGATTCGACGTAACCAGCCTTCTGTACCGTTTGCGCTGCCCGGCATATCAATACCCGCATCGTCGGGACGCCCCGGCGTCGTAATGTCGTCCGCATCGAGGTCTTCGGGAAGTGTTTCGGGAATATGCTTTGAATCGGACGTTACTTTGTAAATTTTTTGCATGGATTCGTTCAGATAGGTGGTAGCCCCGTAGGTGAAGAACGGGATGATAACCTTGTCTTTCAGATCGTATGCTTCGAGGAACGTGCAGACTACCATCGCAGGTTGATGCCACCAACAAGGCGAACCGACGAAAATCGTATCGTATTTTGCGATAACTTCCTCATCAAGCAGGTTCGCCACTCCGGGACGCAGGTCGTTGTAGGCTTCACGCTGGATGCGGTCGCTGTCATCGTAAGGATTTGCAGCATACGGTTCGGCAGCCTCAATCCGATGGATGTCAGCACCCGTAAGCTCCACGATTCGTTCCGCTACGGCTTGGGTGTGTCCTTCAGCGGAGAAGTAAACCACAAGCATATTGCCGTTCCCGGATGGAGTATTGGGTTCATCGGGTTCATCCGGATTAGCAGGATTTTCAGAATCATCGGGATTCCCTTCATCGCCCGGTTCTTCGGGAGTGGAGGGTTGCTCCGTCGGCGGCACAGGATCATCATCGGGAGAACAAGCGGCCATAGTCGTCAGAGAAAGGAGCAAGAGCGGGATAAAAAGTAACTTTTTCATATTCAATCTGTTTTTTGATGTTTATTTATGGTTGTACTCTTCTTCGGTTACGGGAGCATACCACTGGGTAGCACCCAAATGAACCTTTGTATTGATTGCTATATGCGTGAATCCGCTGTCGGAAGCCGCCCCGTGCCAATGCACCACGTCTGCCGGAATAGCGACCACGTCACCGGGATTCAAAACTCGTATGGGTTTCCCCTTTTCCTGATAGTAACCTTTTCCGGCAGTGGCGATCAGAATCTGGCCGCCCGGATGCGAGTGCCAACTGTTTCGGGCCTTCGGCTCGAATATCACGTCGGACACTACTACATCGAATGTTTCACTGTCGGTCATCAACCGTTGGAGGTAGGCCGTGCCGTTGAAATTAGTACCTTCAATGACATTTCCTTTGGGAAAGATGGAAGAAGGTGCGGCAGGCTGGATTGTTTCAACCTTGTTTTCTGGTTTCGGGGTACAGGCACCGAGTGCCGCAACCAGTAAAAATAAGCAAGTTATCTTTTTCATATCGAATCGTTATTTTAGATGTTGTTTGAAGAAAGCGTCCAGTTTCGGAAGTGTGATTTTCAGATATTCCGGCTGGTCGTACAAATCCACGTGCGTTGCTTCGGGAACGACGAACAACTCTTTCGGTTCGGCAGCTTTCTCGTATGCGTCTTCCGAGAAATATTTCGATACCGCATTTTCTCCCACGATGAAAAGTACAGGACGCGGCGATATGGTCTCGATTTGTGCGAACGGGAAGAAGTTCATCATCGGCGCAAGGCTCGTATAGGAGTAATAACCCGTAGAGTTGGGATGCTGCCCGCGCTGCGGATTATCGTAATAATCGAGGAAGTCGATGGCAAACTTCGGTGTGTTCTCATCTACCTTTTCGGGCAGGGCGCGAATGTCCCGACGTGCGGCTCCACCGTATTCCGCCGTGCGCTGACGACCAATCTCATCAAGAATCGCCATACGCTGCTCGTAGGTCTGCGTGTCGCCCACACCCTGACGGCGGGCACGCCCCATATCGTACATACTGATGGTGGCAAGAGCCTTGATACGATGGTCTATCTGCGTAGCACTGACAGAATAACATCCTCCGCCACAGATACCGATTACACCTATCTTATCTGCATCGACCGCCTGATGATTCGAGAGGAAATCGACTGCCGCGCTGAAATCTTCCACCCTTACTTCAGGTGATTCCATGCGACGCGGGTAACCGCCGCTCTCACCGTAATAGGACGCATCGAACGCCAATGTCACATAACCCATTTCCGCCAGCTTGCGGGCATGAAGTCCTGAAGTCTGCTCCTTGACACCACCGAAAGGATGCCCGACGATGATGGCGGCATATTTTTTTGCCGAATCATAGTTTGCAGGGAAATAGAGATCGCCGATCACATCAATCAGGAAACGGTTGTGGAACGTGACTTTCTGTTTTTTTACGCCGTTTGCCATTGCCACGGCAGGAGTTTCCGAATGGGCTGTAAATCCTTTGCCTTGCAGTACTTCATTTAAGACCAGTCTGCCGCCATCGGCTTCGCTGCGTCCGACGTGCTTTTCGACTATAGCCAGCACACCGCGTAATTCATCCGGTGTTACGCCCACATTCAGCGCGATACCCATGTGTCCTTTCAGCATTGGTTCTACGCCTTTGCCCAACGAGGCTATCACGGCAACGGTCGTCAGCTCCCGTTCGGCATAGGTCAATACATCCCGCTCGAAAAGGTCAGCAAAGAGGTGTTCTTTGAGGAATATTTCGATTTCCGGAGCCAGTACTGCATAGTCGGCTTTCGGCGCATCTGCCGGAACTCCCGAAATTTCTGCAAGAATATCGCGTCCACGTTCGTACTTGCTGCGGGTATCGGTTATCGGCGACGCTTCGCGTCCCCAATCGTCTTCGATACCTTTTGCCTTACGCTCGTCGAGTACCGCAACTAATGTTTGCAGTCCGCGCAGGGCACGGGGAAAACCGCAATAGGCGTAGGCGTGTACCATCACTTCTTTCAGCTCACCGACGGTCATGCCGTCATTCAACCCGTCCGTGAGGACGGGTTTCAGTTTGTCGAGGTCTCCCGTACTTGTAAGGGCTACGACCTCTGCAATGTGTTGTCGTTTACTGTCCATAACTTGTTCTGCTTTCGGTGTTTGAGAGGCTGCGATTCCGCATCCGAATAAGACACCGAGTAGCGTTGTCATAATTTTCAATTTTATTTTCATAATCTCTACCATTTTATTTATCTGTTTTACCTGATGCAAAATTAGGCTGGAATTTTCACCCCGACCGGTCATGAATTACGGTTTGAAGGATAATTATTACGGTTTTGTAGTTCACTGACTACAAAACCGTACACAGTAATTGAGTAGTAGTTCTATATGTGAGGCGATGATTGTTGCGCTATGCCGGTCGATGGCATGGTGCAACTCTTCTCCGATTTCCCGCAGATTATCGGTTATGATTCTCCTTTCGTGCTCCGACAATGCCCCCTTACAGCAGCAGCGTTTCGGGTAGGTCTCGATACGGTTTTCAAGCGATGTGTCGCATAACAGATCGGGATGAAACAACACACCCGAATAGTATCCGGTATGTAGATGCCGGTTCGAGGGTATTTCAACCGTTTCACCGGGATAAACCAGTCGTAGCCACTCTTTTTCAGATGCTTTTTCTTGCTCTGAATCGTTGTAATACAACAGTCCGTAAAAATTGCACATCATCCGAATATCCTCGGTCAGATTTGCCTTTGACAAATCGACCATACAGATCAACGGATGCAGTGTTTCATGCCCCGTCAATTTATTGAACCTATCAATGGTCATAAGTCCCGAATTATTCATTTGTATCATTGTTCTTTCTTTTATTCAGTTTTCCACGATGCAAAATTACAGGCTGTCCGAGTGCTCCATAGGGTATGAATTACGGTTTCATGTATAATTATTACAGATTGGAACCGATAAACTGAAGATATTTTCTACATTTGCATAGAAACAATGAAAGAGACTGTTATGGAGAAGATTATGCAACTGAAAACGATAAAGGAGTACAATGATTACATGGGCGTGGAAACGAGGCATCCATTGGTCAGCGTCATCGAGGGAAGCCGTATGCCGCACCCCGTACCCCATGCACGCAAGCACGTGGGGATG
>ERZ1673747.1754-NODE-1754-length-19801-cov-12.084169_pt1 | contig 19801 bp, 10 predicted proteins | sample MGYA00580220_ERZ1673747 | MGnify/ENA primary metagenome ERZ1673747 (study PRJEB41218, sample SAMN15661769) | gut metagenome | host: Homo sapiens | place: Canada: London | collected 2015-08-20/2019-03-30 | study: EMG produced TPA metagenomics assembly of... | reverse complement strand
CGGGGCTATTTGATTAATTGTTTAACTCGTCCCATTTTAACGGGACACTAATGACCATATATCATAAATGATAATATCGCATATAAGTTATTGAAGTTATCACCATTAATAAATGGTGATATCGTATTTGCTGATGCTGCAGAAGATAATACAGTTGGCAAATGCACTGAAATAATAACTCATAATGATACAGATTTAGTTGCTGGTTTACATACAATTCCATGTCGGCCAACTATTAAGTTTGCAGAAGGTTACCTTGGTTATTATCTAAATTCTACAGCATTCCATAATCAATTATTACAATATATTCAAGGTACAAAAATTTCAAGTATATCTAAAAAATCTATATGCCAAACTATAATTAGTTATCCTTCAGAAATAATTAATCAACAAAAGATAGCCTCCTATTTCCAGTCATTAGACTCATTAATTCAAACTACTTCAAAAGAACTTGCGTCTTTAAAACAAATAAAGGCGGCAAGCCTACAATCTATGTTTCCACAAGAAGAAGAAACTGTACCTAAAGTAAGATTTAAAGGATTTGAAGAAGAATGGAGTCTAAAATATGTCTTTGAACTTTTATGTGAAAGGAATGAACTTAGTCCACAAAGTCCAGAATTCCCATTAATGGCATTTATTGCTAATAATGGTATTGCAGAAAAAGGAGAACGATATGATAGAAGTGCATTAGTAAATGATGTTATTAACAAACAGTATAAAAGGACATATTATGGGGACTTCATTTACAGTTCAAACAACTTGGAGACAGGGTCAATAGGTCTAAATACATATGGCAAGGCTACAATATCGCCAGTTTATAGTATTTTTTATTGTACGTTAAATTCAGATTCTAATTTTGTAGGTTATTGTATGACTAGGAAATCATTTATTAAGGAAATGATAAAATGGCGACAGGGTGTTATGTATGGTCAATGGAGAATTCATGAGAAAGACTTTCTTAGGATAAAAGTCTTAGTACCATCTTTACCCGAACAACAACAGATAGGTACTTACTTCCGTAATCTAGATCAGCAAATCTCTCTCCAAACCCAGCGCCTTGAGAAGCTAAAACAAATCAAGGCAGCTTGCCTGGATAAGATGTTTGTATAAATATCATTCAAACCTTTAATGGAATAAATATGGATACTATAAACGACATACAATATTTCGTCAAGGAAAGTCAGTTTGAACAAGCCTTGGTCGACCTTCTCCCCCATCATGGTTGGGAAAAGGAAGTCCTTGTACAACCCACAGAAGAAGATTTGATTCGGAACTGGGCCAAGATTCTCTTTGACAACAACCGAGACATCAATAAATTAGGCAATTATCCGCTTACCGCAAGTGAAATGCGCCAAATCATTGATCAGGTGAATCTGTGTGACAGCCCATACGCCATGAATATGTTTATCAATGGCGGACAGGTATGTATCAAACGCGACAATCCTGCCGATACAAACAATTATGGCAAGGAAGTCTATCTGAAGATTTTCGATGCACGTGAAATCAGTGCCGGACAGAGCCGCTACCAGATTGCACGGCAACCTCGTTTCAAGGCTTCGCACCCGTTGGGCGGTGACCGACGGGGCGATGTGATGTTGCTCATCAATGGTATGCCGGTGATTCATATCGAACTGAAGCGTTCCAAAGTAGATGTAAGTCAGGCTACCTTCCAAATTAAGCGTTATACTCACGAAGGCGTATTCAGCAACGGCATCTTCAAGATGGTACAGATTTTTGTAGCCATGACTCCGGAAGAGACACTCTATTTTGCCAATCCGGGCAAAGAAGAGAATTTCAAACCAGAATTCTACTTCCATTGGGAAGACTTTAACAACACCGTCATACGAGACTGGAGACGAATTGTGTCCGATTTGCTCAGCATCCCCATGGCTCATCAGCTAATTGGTTACTATACCATTGCTGACGATAAGGACAAAACACTGAAAGTACTTCGCAGCTATCAGTATTTTGCAGCCAGTAAAATCAGTGACATAACACATAAAACAAACTGGGATACCCACCAGCATCGTGGCGGATACGTGTGGCATACCACCGGTTCCGGAAAGACCATGACCAGTTTCAAATCGGCACAACTCATTGCCAATTCCGGCGATGCTGACAAAGTGGTATTTCTATTGGACCGCATCGAGCTGAGCGTGCAATCGTTGGATGAATACCGTGGATTTGCGGGAGAAGACGAAGCTATTCAGGATACGCAGAACACAGCTATCCTGTTGAGTAAGCTCAAAAGTACAGATAACGACGACCGACTGATTGTAACCTCTATTCAGAAGATGTCGAACATCAAGGCCGGAAAAGATATTACGCAAGACGACATTGATTTGATAGACCGTAAACGACTGGTATTCATCATAGACGAATGTCATCGTAGCGTGTTTGGCGATATGCTGATAGGAATCAAGAACACGTTCAAAAGAGCCCTGCTTTTCGGCTTCACGGGAACACCGGTGTTTAAAGAAAATGCCAAGCATGAAATCATGACCGAAACCATATTCGGCGACATGATTCATAAATATACCATCGCCAACGGAATCCCAGACCACAACGTATTGGGATTCGATCCGTATATGGTGAGAATCTACGATGACAATGAGCTTCGCGAAAAAGTAGCATTCTCTCAACTGAAGGTAAACAGCATCGAGGAGATTGAAAATGACGAGCAGAAAATGGCTATTTACAACCGATTCATGAATGAACTGAAGATGCCGGACACTTATAAGGAAGGAGATGAAACCTTACACGGAATAGAACATTATCTGCCTAAAGACTTGTATCAGCAGCCTGTTCATCACCAGGCTGTCGCAGCCGACATCGCAAGCGGAAGGGATAAACTGAGCAAGAACGGTAAATTCCACGCCATTCTGGCTACAAAGAATATACCTGAGGCAATAGCTTATTATCGGATATTCAAGGAGCAATATCCTTCTCTGAATGTGGTGGCCGTATTCGACAACAACATAGACAATTCTGATGGCGGAATCGCCAAGGAAGATGCCTTGCTGGAGATGCTGGATGATTATAACCAAAAATATGGAACAACATTCCAGCTTTCCACATACGCCAAATACAAAAAAGATGTGGCCAAAAGACTGGCACACAAGAAGCCTTACCTCAATATAGAACATGATCACGCACAGCAGATAGACTTGCTTATTGTGGTTTCGCAGATGTTGACAGGCTATGACTCCAAATGGGTAAATACGCTGTATGTGGATAAGGTAATGAAGTATGTGGACATTATCCAGTCGTTCTCACGTACCAACCGCCTGTTTGGTCCAGACAAGCCTTTCGGCATTATCCGCTATTACTCCTTCCCTTACACCATGGAGCAGAATATCAATGATGCACTCGATGTATATGTGGACAGACCGTTGGGCGTTTTTGTCGATAAACTGGAAAGTAATCTGACAAATATCAACCAAAAGTTCTTGCACATAAGGGATATATTCCAGGCACAGAAAATCGAAAACTTTGCAAAATTGCCGGAAGCAAGAGAAGACAGGAATATGTTTGCCAAAGATTTCAGCCAGATGACCCATCTGCTGGAAGCAGCCAAGCTGCAAGGATTCACATGGGATAAGGATGAATATGAGTTCCAGCATGGCGATACCTATACCTACGTCAAGATGGAACTGGACGAACAGACTTACCTTATTCTGCTGCAACGATACAGGGAACTGTTTGAAGGTAATGGAGGGGGCAGTACGGAAGGAGATGATTTCGACTATCCTATTGACACCTATATCACAGAAACAGGTACGGGTACGATCGATGCCGAATATATCAACTCCAAGTTTGTGAAGTTCATCAAGAACCTCTACATGTCCGGTCCGGGAAGCGAACTGACTAAAGAAGCCTTTAAAGAGTTGCACAAAACCTTTGCTTCTCTATCACAAAAAGATCAGCGTACGGCAATGATTATCCTACACGACCTGCAAAGTGGAGATTTGCATCTGTCGCCGGGTAAGACAATCTATGATTATATCGCAGAATACCAATTCCGCGAATTACACAAACAAGTAATGATTCTGGCTGAAGCGACCGGTATAAACGCCAGTCAACTGGAGCACATCATGAGTCGTAATGTAACGGAACAAAATCTGAATGAATTCAGTCAGTTTGACAACCTGAAACTGACATTGAACATGGCCAAGACTCGTGAGTTTATTGCCAAAGTAGAAGGTACAGAAGTTCCGGCTCGTATGGTTATTCCCAAAGCAGACAAATTACTTCGAGAGTTTATTTTAGACAGCAGTTGTAGAGAACGTATTCTGAAAGCGTACTTGAATATTGAGGAGAATTATCAATCCGAAGAAGAACAGAAGCCGCAAGACGAAGACGTTATTACAGACGAAGTACAGCATGTAGACGTGGCCGTCATAAAAGATAATATCCGGAGCATTCTGAAAACAACTTTGACCGCAATGCTTCCACAAATGCGTCCTATCGACGAGATTATAGACAGCGTATTCTATGTAATAGACACACCGTCAATTGACTCTTTGGACAATGTAGGCATGTTTATCCAGCGGGCATTTACAAATCTATACGGTAAGAAAGCAACCATCGTAGATAAGTTTGTTGCATTTAATTTATTAGTCACCAAGTTTGAGGCATATCTGAAGAAATTGTATTATCTGATGAAAGGCCATGAAGTTCCTGCCCAAAATCCCGGTGAAGATGTAACTTGGAAAAACGTGATTTATGCTCATAAATGTCTGTGGAATCTGAAATACAGCACGGATGAAGGAAAGCAGCAGCTATATCAATACCTTATGCTCATTAAAGGCTGGAGAAACAGTGAATCACATATTTCTCCTACTGCTTCAGAACAGGAAGTTGATACTGCAATCAGTATCATCTTGACCATGTATTTCTATGCCACTGGTTCGTCTATTACAGATTTGGAAATGAATGGACATGAAATACAAAAGTCCGAAAGTGTTCACAAAGAAAATTCTTATGTCCATAAAGTAATTCAGTTGCATCCATATTATAATGAAGAAAATGATGACCAACAACTGGTCGCTGAAGCGAACGTAAAGGATTGGCCAGAAGAAAAACGAATCGCAACTCTGAAAAAGAGCATTTGCCAGCTTATTGGATATGAACCTAAAAGGTCACCTTTGAGCAAGCAAAGACATTGGATTGCGATTTATCGTATAGCAGCAGATAAGGGATTTATCATAGAAGGTGATTTTGCTTATTTCAAAAGAATCATTGATGATATGCAAATAAGTAATCTTCCTGTTCCTCTTAAAATAGAATCGCTACAAAGCTCCATCAAAGATGTGTATGCAAAAGATATTGAAGATTGGACAGACGATAACCTTAGTGGCAAAAAACTAGCGGAGTATGAAGATATTAAGAAATGTGCTGATGCGTTTGCCAAGATTGTAGGAAATAATATTAATACGAAATAAGACGATTATCATGAAACATATATCAATCCGTGTGCCTTGGCACGATAATAAATGGAATGGGACTATTTGCCAATGTCCGAAAAATAATCCATTCTGCATGATGCTTCACAATATATCTGAGAAAAAAGATGAGAACAAAGAAGAAACGTATGCAGGAAAGGATTGGAATTCTATCAAGCAAGATCAATTACCTGCTTGTGTTGGCGAGGATGGTGGCTTTATGAATGAGAAGCCATATAAAAGAATCTTCAAACATGTTTATGCTTTTGGAGAAACACCACATACAAAACTATTACCTACAACAGTTGAACTTCAGCCATATAGCTGTTATGGAATACCTTTTAGATATCTATCTAAGGATTTTCAGGAAAAACTGAATCATAAATATCCTAATATGTCCAATGACGAAACAGCACCGTTTACTACACCTTGGGTATATGGAAGAGAACGACAGTTTGAAATCTTGAATTATTTCAAATCAAATATTGAGGCAGGTAATTCTCTTGGAGTTTTTTATTGTACAAAAGGCAATCCTGTTGATGAAGATGCAAAATTAATTGTTGGTATAGGTGAGATCACTAAAGTTCTGGATGTACAAAAATATGAGACAACAGCCGATTATACATATCCTTTTTGGGATTTGATCTTTGAGCATGGCATAAGAACTGATTTGAAGAAGTCAAAAGGATTTCTTTTGCCATACCATGAATATATGTCACTTGATGAAGACTATGTAAAAGCCCAAACAGGTAAATCGAAACAAGAAGTAATTGATGAAATAAAAATTACTATCCCGAAGTTAGGTAATAGCCAGATTATCTTTAATGAATTATCCTACGGTTGTGATTATGTTAGCAATCACAGTATGCTGATTATTCTTAATGTTGCCAGAAAGTGCTTGGAATCGGTTATTAAACATGGGCTGGTTGGAGGAAACTGGAAACAACAAATTTTGTGGATAGATTCCCAAATTGCAAAGGTGAAGGATATGATAGGTCCTTTCCCAGCTTTCGCCGAGGCTCTATCAGCAATAGGGGTAAATTATGCATTTATAATTGAACAGGATTTACGAAATAATGCATATTGTGGGGTTAAAGATAATCCATGGGAAGCCTTTGATAAATTGATGAAAGGTGAATTGTCTCTTCCTGATTCCGTATATAAAAGTGAACTTACTCATTATCGTATTCTTTGGAAAAATACTCTAAGTAACCAAAGACAAGTACTGGAACTGCTATCACGTTTTGAAATAAATTCGGAAGTAATAAAATGGTGGTTTGATAGTCCTGGCTGCTATGATGAATTATTAAATAATCCATATATTATCAGCGAGGAGAGTCTTATTGAAAATTATCTTCCTGTTACAACCGAAATGATTGATCTTGGCATAATGGCTGACCCTAAGATTCAAGGCAAATGGACTCCAAAAGCTCCTTCACTAGTGGAATCCGTAATTGATAATAGAAGGATCCGCTCATTTGTCATTTCAAAACTTGTGGCAAGTCTCAGTGATGGTGATACATTAATTTCTGCAAATGAGATTGAGTTATATATAAAAGATTGTTTGGCTGTGGACAATCATCAACTACCATATAATTATTTAATGTCAAACAAAGAGTTCATTGAAGAAAAAACTATATACCTTAATACTGATGACAGGTGTGTACTGCAGTTGAAGGAATATAAAGAAATTGATGATTATTTGCGTAAGATATTCAAAGGTCGTGCTTCAAAGGATGTCAAATCACCATTAAAAGAAGACTGGAATACGATCGTTAAAGCATCTATTGATGGTTACAATGAAGCAAATGAGCGATGCCGTAATGCTGTAGCTGACCAGGTAAAGGCATTGGAAATGTTCTGCAGTAAGCGCCTTTCTGTGCTGGCAGGTCCAGCTGGAACAGGCAAAACTACAGTTGTCAAAGCTTTCTTAAAATCGCCACAAATAAAAGCAGAAGGTACACTCCTTTTGGCTCCTACAGGGAAAGCGCGAGTTCGCTTGGGTAACATGTCTGCAGATATTCAAGCCCTAACTATTGCGCAATTTCTGACGCGTCAGGGTTTCTTTGACTGGGATACAATGACACCTTGTGTTCCTGAAGATGCAGAAAAACGTAAATACTGTGGAGCCAAAAATGTCATTATTGACGAGTGCTCCATGCTTACATGTAAGGACTTTTATGTCTTAATGAAAGCATTGGATTTAAAGAACATTAATCGAATAATTTTAATTGGAGATCCATTTCAATTACCTCCTATTGGCCCTGGCAGACCATTTGCAGACTTATTTAACTACCTAAAGGATAATAAAGACGAATATTTAAGATCGGCAATAACAAAATTGCGATATGTTGTAAGAACTATTAATACAGGAGACTCTGACATATTGACTTTAGCATCATGGTTCTCTGGAGAAAAACCTGCAAAGAATTCCGATCTCATTTTTGAGCAAGTTGCCAAAGGAAATCTTAATAATGACTTGGTTGTTTATACTTGGAATGATGAAAACGACCTTAAAGACTGCTTGAAAGAGGCCATTGAAAAAGAGTTGCCAGAAGAGGAAGGTAAATCTTTATCCGATAAGATTCGTAAATCTATAGGACTTGACGATGTAAATAAAGCCTTAAATGATCCGTCAAAGGTTGAAAGATTTCAGGTTTTATCCCCGGTAAAAAATCCGGTATGGGGAACATTCCAGATTAATTCGTATTTCCAAGAGTGGGTTGGTATAAATAAAAATTTTTCAATAGAAATAGCTCCTATTACCATATCTGCTCTAGATAAGGTCATTCAATTAAAGAATGAACGCAAGAAATCTACGAATAAAGAAGAATGTCAACTTTCAAATGGTCAAATAGGTTTTGTTAATTATGCAAATAAGAGGGAAAAGAAATCGACAGTCGTTTTTACCGGGTTACCCAACAAGAGATTTTCATATTATTCTTCTAAGTCGGATGAGGCTGATAATACAATAGACTTGGCTTATGCTATAACTATCCATAAGAGTCAAGGGAGCGATTTTGATACTGTGTTGGTTGTTCTTCCTAAAAGCGGACGTATACTTTCACGTGAACTAATCTATACAGCTTTAACACGAGCAAGAAAGAAATTAATTCTGTTGATACAAGATAATATATCGTGGTTAATCGAGTATACTAAACCTCAGATGTCAGTTTTAGCTAAGCGAAATACAAATCTTTTCTCTACATCTGTTCGTGAAGATATTTCAAACATTCCATATGTGGAAGGATTGATTCACACAACCTTAAAGCCAGGTTTAATCGTACGTAGCAAGTCTGAAGTAATTATTGCTAATATGCTATATGAACGAGGTATTGACTTTGAATATGAAAGAATGATAGAAGATAACGGCCGCCGATGTATTCCTGATTTTACTTTTGAAGATGCATCTGGAGATACCATCCTTTGGGAACATTTAGGAATGTTAGATAATCCTGTCTATAAGGAATCATGGGAAAAGAAACGAGATTTTTATAAATCAATCGGTTACATCGAAGGAGTAAATTTATTTACTACAGTTGACCATGAGAACGGAAGTATTGATTCTACAGAAATTGCTGCAATAGTAGATAAATTAGAAGATCTAATATAGAAGATTATGAACAATGCAGAAAGACTGCATTGTTCATAATTAGCTTTGTATTGTTTGATAAATAGTATTGCCTATGCCAACGAATAAGAATGCACAGTTAAGATACCAGATTATAGATAAATGCCTGAGCAATTGGTCTAGGCGTTACTATATTGAGGATTTAGTAGATGCCTGCAATGAAGCGCTCTATCTGTATAATGGAGAAACGAAAGATGGTTGCGGAGTAAAAAAACGTCAAGTGCAAGAAGATCTAAAATTTATTGAAAGTGAAGAAGGATATGGTATGGATATAGATGCCATTCGAGATGGGCATAGAAAATATTACCGATACCATACCAAAGGGGCTTCCATCAAAAATCAACCCATCAATCAAGAAGAGCTCAATTTGATTTATGATGCATTGATACTTCTTAAACGTTTCGATGGAGTACCACAATTTGAGTGGTTAAACGACCTTGAAAAAAGACTATATACGACCAGTAAGTTAGGAGATAGTCTGGATTCAGTTGTAAGTTTTCAGCATAATCCCTATCTTAAAGGAATGGATTTATACTATAAACCCATTTTTAATGCAATTGTTAACAAAAGGGTAATTGAAATTATATATCATCCATTTGGGAAGGATGCTAGAATTGTAATTGTTACTCCTTATCATCTTAAACAATATAATAATCGCTGGTTTCTAATCGGCAAACATAAAGACTCGGATTATCTATCAAACTTTGCAATTGATAGAATCGAAGGAGTAAAGGAAACATCTAAACCATACATAATACAACCTGAAGGAATAGATTTTAAAGAATACTTTAGCGATATCGTCGGCGTTTCGCGTTCAAATGCTCCTGTAGAAGAAGTCATTCTAAAGGTTAGCGATAAAGCCATTGGATATATTGTGACTAAGCCACTTCATGAATCTCAATCAGCAGTGACAACACCTCTTGAAGATGGATATTGGAAGATAACCTTAAAAGTCCAAAATAATTATGAGTTACGTTCTTTACTCCGTTCGTTTGGTGCACAAATAGAGGTTATTGCCCCTGAGTCATTACGACAAATGATGAAAGAAACAGCCGAGGCTGTGAGTCAGATATACGAGAAATAATAAAATCACGATAACCAACGACTTATAATATAAATATGAATATGCCCGAAAATTTATATTTAGAATTTGATGCTTTTTTACGATCAATCAAACAAAATTTAGATGGGTCATTTGGTGTCCTATTAGGTGCCGGTGCATCCATCTCATCTGGTATTCAATCGGCAAATGATTGTATATGGGATTGGAAATTTTTAATATATCAATCATTATCAGGTAATCAAAAAAAATTAGTAGATCCCAAAAAATCTGATTTAAGTAAAGACATCATTCAGAAATGGTTAGATGTGCAAGGGAAATATCCACAATTGGGGAGTCCAGAAGAATATTCTTTTTATGCCGAAGCTTCATATCCAATAGATGCGGACAGAACTAAATATTTTGAAAGCCTGTGCAATGGAAAAAGTCCATATGTAGGATATAAATTGCTATGTCTGTTGAATAAATATGGAATTATAAAATCTGTTTGGAGTACAAATTTCGATGGACTCGTGGAAAGAGCTGCACAACAAGCCAATATAACACCTATAGCTATAAATCTTGATTGCGTTGATCGTATATATAGGACAGAAAGTTCAAGTGAATTACTTTATATAGCATTACATGGAGATTGTAAATTTAGAACACTCAAAAATACAGAGAAAGAACTAGACTCACAGAATAGTGAATTTGTTTCAGCTTTGCGACGTTATTTTGTTGACAAAAATTTAATAATCATAGGATATAGTGGAAGAGATAAATCCCTTATGTCTGCTTTGAAAGAAGCTTTTACAGATAAGGGAGCGGGAAGATTGTATTGGTGTGGCTACGGCAAGGATATTACACCAGAAATAGCAGATTTGATTCAAACTATTCGATCTGCTGGAAGACAAGCGTTTTATATTGACACAAACGGATTTGATAATGTTATGTTATCTCTTGTAAAATTCTGTTTTAATGAAGATTCTAATAAACAAGAGGAAATCAATGAAATACTTAAAGTAATAAGTATAGACAATACAACAACTCCATTTTCCATACATGATGGAAGTACAAAAAAATATCTGAAAAGTAATCTAATTCCTGCTACATTTCCCGATGAAATATTTCAGTTTCAAATTTCATACGATAAGAATGAAAATAGATGGAAATATCTTAGAGAAAAGATTAAAGAAAAGCCCCTTATTGCTGTACCATATAAAGACAAAGTATATGCCATCTCAACTGTATCTACTATCAATGAAGTTTTTGGGAAAAATTTAATTAGTGAAATTGAACGTGTTCATATTTCTATTGATGAAATAGAAAAAAACAGCTATTTTAAAGAATTATTTCTCAAAGCCGTACTTTATGGAATCTCCCAAATTACAGGATTAGGTATTGATTATAAGCGTTATAGGTTGTATAAAAAAGAAATTTATGCAAATAAAAATAATGTAACAATACATGAAGCTATTGAATGTGGATTATCATTTGTCCCACAAGAGAAATATGTCTTGTTTTCAATTACTCCAACAGTCTATTTTATTTCTAATGACCAAATAAAAAAGGAGATCAAACAACAATACTCTCATGAATATTTGGATAAAATGAGAAATCAGCAATATGAGAAGAAATTACAAGAATGGTGTAATATAATGTTTAATGGTAAAAGATTAAGTTTTGAGATACCTGTTAATTCACGAAGTGGTTTTATCTTTAAAATATCCAATAATCGTGGTTATGCTGAGATACACCATTGCGGACAAGGTAACACAACGATATATTCTCCAAAGGAATACAACATAAAACAAACATTATATCATGGCATACATATTAACGAACCCAAGCTTGAATTTATAAATCCATACGTTAATAAACCTGCATATGATGACAATCCGATGAGAGGATTATCAAAATACAGGCCTTTCGATGCGAAATATTTTGATGTATTCCCTAAAGATGTATGTATTGGCAGTATCTGTCCTGCTTCTTATTCTTCAAAATTTAGTGAATTTATAAAAAGACTAAATTCTACAATTTCTGCAGATAAATTATCTGACTATGTACATCATTATACTGGTTTTAGTAATATTTATAACTGTAGACTTGAAATACCTGAAATACATTCTGAAAAATGGGTATCAATAAATGATAATCCTAAAAGTGCCATTAATTTAGCAAAAACTATTTGTACAGAAGGGCAAAAACTTTCAGAACAGTTCCCAGGAATTGTGCTATTAATATTTATACCTAATTCATGGAGCAACTATAGACAATTCAATTATCATGGAGAAACATTTGATTTGCATAACTACATAAAAGCGTTTGCCGCCCAACATAGATTCACAACTCAATTTATAGAAGAAAAGACTTTATATGACAGGATGGTATGTGAAATTTCATGGTGGCTCTCTTTAGCTTTATTTGTGAAAGCTTTAAGAACTCCCTGGACTCTTGCAGACTTAGATCAAAATACAGCATATGCAGGAATTGGATATAGCATAAAAAAACAATATTCAGGTAAAGCTGAAGTTGTTTTAGGCTGTAGTCATATATACAATGCACAAGGACAGGGATTAAGATATAAACTGTCAAAAGTTGAACATCCTCAATTTGACAAAAAGAAAAATCCTTATTTAAATTTTGAAGAAGCTTATAAATTTGGAATGGATATACTGGCTCTTTTTCAAGACGCTATGGAAAAGTTACCTCAAAGAGTTGTAATTCATAAACGAACCCCTTTTAAGAATGATGAGATTGAAGGTATAACAAACGCATTAAAGCAAGCAGGAATATCAGAAATTGATTTGATCACAATCACTCAAGAATATGATTTAAAGTTTATTGCAGAGAAGATTATGTATGGTCAATTTCTTGAAGATGGATATCCAATTGATAGAGGAACGTGCATTAAACTATCATCGAGAAATGCTTTGTTATGGACACATGGAGTAGTTCCCTCAATACAGTCAAATCGCAGATACTACCAAGGAGGACGTTGTATTCCTGCTCCTTTAAAAATTACCAAATACTATGGGCATGGAGATTTGGAAACTATTGCTAAAGAAATTCTAGGATTTACAAAGATGAACTGGAACTCGTTTAATCTATATACAAAGTTACCTGCCACAATTGACACTTCTAATACATTGGCACAAGTGGGAAACTTGTTAAGACAATATAACGGTGTAACATACGATTACCGTTTCTTTATCTAAAGTAGCTCGCCATAAACAGTCTTCATTTATGGCGGGCTACTCGACTATAAATTCTGTTATATCGAAAAGATTCTATACAATTTACACTACCGACTATCCCTATAACAAAAAATCACCTATCTATCCAATCCTCCTGTAAGTCATTAAGTTTAATTAGTTTATTTATATGATTGCTAACGATAAGCATCGTATGATTTGCCTGATTTATTTTTCCTTCATACTCTCCAATAAGTGGAAGCCCCTTTTCTTGAAGGAACTTATAATCTTTGAATTCGTTAGGAGCTGTTAGAATTTTAGCCTTCCAAAAATCAGCCACAAAATGATTAATGATAGGTTTTATATCTTCACCCAAGATTTGAATCAATTGTTTCTCCAACATAGGCAAAAGTGCAATTAGAAGTGAGAATGCATAATCCGCCTCACTTTGATAAGCTGTCATCAGATAAGCACAAATATAAACAACATAGCTATCATTAATGTCCAACTTATTAATTTCCGCTATATAGTTTTTATCATACGAAGGTCTATCAAACACAGATTTCACTAGTTCAAATTTTTCAGGATTATTCACTGGATGATAATTGTCCAATACCTTCTTAATGAGTTTCAAACCACTATCATCTCCACGAAGATTCTGACTAAGCGACACCATTAGAAGAGGTACTATACTAAACTCAACAAACTCAAAGTCTGCATTTTCTTTATGCAGTTCAGGGTGATTCTCATAACTAATGCGCTGCGCTTCACATGTATGATTAATTACAAAAAGTATGGCATCTTTATCATTATCCTCAATAAAATATGGTAATAACAGGAAGAGTAGATAATGAATCTCGCAAACTTCGCCTCTTTTCTTGCATGCATCCAGTGTTCTATGCGCCCATTCACGAGCCAAATTCCTTAAGCCGACCATTTTACACAGCTTACACATCTGATAACTGGAGGTATAGATACGGTCTTCGCTATATAGATCATCAAATGAACTTAAGTCATTTTCAGTGAACATCCCATGATGAGGAATCGCTTGATCTTTAGGCATAGGTTTGTTATCTAAGTCACACTGATACTTTATTATTAGACACCCTAATAAACAGATAAAGCTCTTGGCAAATTTTTCTTTGCCATCTTGAAGGTCATTCGTGACAAAACGCACACATTCTGATAGTTTTTCAACAGCTTTCTGTCTATTGCCCGCACACCAATATGCATATGACAACTCTCCTATACACTGATAGTATTCGTATATATCTATACGATGTTTAACATCAGAAACATATTGTAGTGCCTCTTCAAGTTCTTTTACTGCCGCATTAATATTAGTCTCAGCCAGAACGTATGCCATCATTTGCTTAACATGCAACATAATATTGGGAATCAACTCGGTATCTGCAATCGAAAGTGACCTTTTAAAGTAGTCAAGAGCATGACCATGTACTTCAGCAACATCTCGGAAGTAGCTATTCCCCATTGAACCATTCAAAATCAACTGCGCAAATGGCAATTCCTCATACTTAGAATACTTGCTTTCATATAGCGATCGAGCTTCTTCATAACGGTGTTCAGAGTTAAAAATCTCCATAATTGCAAAAATACAAGCGATAGCAAGTTCTGAACAGCGCTTAAGTTCTGCTTTTGCCAAAATTCTGAATAATATCTCCACACGATCATTAACGGGTTTACCCCCTAAATGATATCTCCAAAGTCGTTCTATTGCAAGATAACAACACTCGCAAATTACATGGTCGTTATGTGAGTATTCAATATCATCTGCCTTGAATACATCAAGCCAGTTAATGAAATCTTGTTCATTAGACAAACGCAGAAGGAAAAACCAAATGTTATTATCAAAAAATGGTTTTGCATCTCCAATCGTCTTTAATAGTTTATTGTCATCCCCTTTACTTTCCAGATATCGATGATAATGTGACAACCCTCCCTCAATGTCACCTTCCATCCAACAAATCATTGTAATCATGCTGCTATAGAACGGTATTTTTTCAGCATCAGTACATTTAGAAACATTGTCTTTTAAATCCTTTATCAAGAATGATCGTTGAGTTGCACTCAGATCTTTGATAAGTGCAATTTGAAGATAACGTACTCCTATCTTGATACCAATAGACATTCCCTCGGGTAAGGGAACATCGATCCATAATTTACAAAGGAGGCTTCCATGTGGTAATTCTCCAATATCATCCAATTTCATTAAGGTCGTGATGTACATTCTTCCAGCATTGTCATCCGCACCACCTCTTATACTGTATAGGATATAATTCAGTACATCATATTCTCCAAGTACTTTTTTCTTAGTCAAAATACCTTCTGCTAATACTAAATTGGCATCTTTGAATGTCTGTTCTGGCACATCGGGCTTCCATAATTTACTGATAAGTGGATTCGCATTAAAACAATTATTTAATGGCATTACCCATGTAGGAACTAATCCATTTAATCGCATTCTTGGTTCGTCAATAGCTGGATTAATTCCGGCTAATTTGCATGCATCTTCTTCAGTGAAAGTACCATTCACAATCAACAGACGATTTAGCAAAGCGCGATCAGTCGTATCAGCTAACAATGTCCGCATCAAATCAGCCATTGTTCTACTCAGATTATAGTCAAAACTATATGCTAAAAGATTGGAAAAATGTTTTTCATCTAATCGCCAATGATTAGCTTTCAAATATTCGCAAAGTGTTCGCACAAGAACAGGATGCCCACAACTGTGTGCATAAATGAACATATGTGGGTTCTGCTCTGGTCCATATGTATCAACAAGTTCTTTGGTTTCAGCGACTGTCAATAAAGGTACTTCAATCTGACAAACTCTACTATCATCAAGTCCTGCTATATTCAGATTTAATGCCCCCGTGCTTACCAACACACTTTCACCGCCCTTTCCTTCCTTTAGCAGTATTTTTACCTTATTTTCCAGATCTGTCTGCAGAACAGAATCGTATATGGCAGTTTTTGGCCTGTGCTGATGTATTTGTGCTGCTAAAGTCGATTTTCCCATTTTCAAAGAACCAAAAATCACGAGTATTTTACCATCATCCAGTGCATTAAGGCAACGATCCAACAAAGCTGTACGTTCTACGATATTATCGCTCTGAATTATAGGGAGCACCGTCTCCCGCTGAATTAAATCAACATTAACATCTCTTAATGTAAGGCCATTCATCGCCTGTTTCAAATCTTGAGGAATAGCAACCTTATCATTTAATTTAGGACTTAAATTTATGGAAAAAACATCTTGAGGCGTGTTCTCCAAATCAACATAAGGATACTTAGCCCAACCTTCTTCAAACCATGTATGCGCATTTACAAAACACGCACAGGTTGTCGGGTCGTATCGTCCTAAAAGGACCGAAGGCCGTACATCTTGTTCATTGCGCAGAACACCAGCTTGTAAAGAATAGATATAATGAACTTTCTGTAGCACTTGGTCATGTTCGTGCCCAGCCAGCCATAGACGCACGCACTCTATTATGTTGCAGCATCGTCGAGAGCACTTTCTTCTCTCCTTGTATAAGCGAAGTAACCGGATAATGGCTAAGCAATATAGTCGGTTTATTCTTATTAAGCGTACGTACTGCGTCATATAATAACTTTGTACCAACGAACAAGTCGTTATGTTCATGTCCGCTGGTGTATGCTAAATTGGTATCTACATGCAGAATATTGAAATGCTCTGTCTCTATATTAAAATGCGGCATTTTGGGATTGCCATATAATTTGAGTCGGTCTGCGTCGTATATTTTGCTAAGAAAAGAAAGAAAATCTTTCTCTCCTGTCATAATGACCGACAGGTCTTCCGTCTCTATAATGCCATTATCCGGGTGATAGTACCTTTCGCTATCATAGAATACTTTCCTGATAACATCATGACGACTATCAACATCTCTATCCACATCATGATTACCGGCAACTATATACAATCTATCCACAGATGTCTGGACTGCATCGCATATAGATTTCAAATAATCGGCCATTTCATCCGTAAATACGTTAGGACTTACATTCGCTGTTCGAATGTCACCAGTACAGAATACATAATCACATTTTACCCCTAGTTCTTTTAAGTATTCAGGTAACTCATCGCGCATCATGTTCGTTATTGCACCTTCACTACCTAAATGTAAATCAGATATATGCAGCCAATTAATCATATTTGTCATTTTTATTTACCGCTAAATGCATTACATAAATACAAGATTATCCCATTCTCATCATTCCAGCCAACTGTACGAAATAATCATTTGACCAGATGTCAAGTTCCTTTGGATTGCGCACGAAAGGCAATACATCTTCTTTCACTTGTTTTATATCAGCTGTAGAGAGACGCTCAATGAGTTTCTCCTTAAATAACGCTGGAGTAATATCCTCATTGTTAAACTGCTTGCACCGTTCTGCCAAATGAGTAAAATCCAACGGAACATTATGGCGTACATACCATTCAAAGTCGTACCAATCACGGCCTTTAACCCTATTCTTCCACACACGATAGACCAGTGCGTGCATCTTGCCTGCAAATAAGTCCGGAAGTGTAAAACAGCGGGTCATAAATGAATGTGGCTGAAGCAATAGCTTTTGTTCCGTTTTGAAGTTTAACGGTGGACAAGTATCCACTTCAATCTTTATCTTTATTGACTTCTCCGTCTGGAAAGTCACATCATACACATCGGTATTATCTTTAAGGAAAGCAGATTCGACCTTTCCGAAATTCCTCTTGTCTTTTTTCTTTATTTCAACCTCACGGCCTACCATTGTAAAAGCATCAACGATAGCAGGAAAGTATTTCGTAAAATCGAACTTATCATCTTGCGTAAGCAATGAAAAATCCATATCCTCACTGAAACGCTGTAAGCCATGAAAGATTCTCAAGCAAGTTCCACCATAGAAAGCCGCCGACTCAAAGAAGCCTCCGGCATACAAGCCAGCAAGTATCACTTGTTGGTTCACTTCAAATATGGCGTTTCTCTTATGTTGCTCAGTTGTTGAATCATAACGGGAGAGCATATTGTCGAATATTTCATTTTTCATCGTCTTAAGAATTTTAATAGTGTTGAAATTGAATCAGCCTTTTTGCCAACCTTTATATAGTCTTCGAATATGGTTGCGTCCATATTATAAAACTCATCCATATCTATACGAATATCCTGCTCAAGATATGTCTCTACATCCTTCATATAACGAAGAATGACTTTTGAGGAATTGGCAATCAAATCACACAAAGCCTTTTCCGGTGATGCGATAAGAAATGCATAGTCACCTTTATTCAGACTCCTTACTCCTATCGGAAATGCCTTTCTTGAAATATATTTGTAGTCATAACTGCCGACTGGAGTTTGAAAACTTCGGGGATGTTTTACTGTCATTGATTGATGAACATATACAGCCTCTGGAATAAGTCCATAATATCGTAGTGCAGTAGACATTGAAATATACGAAGGTGTATAGAGATGATTGGCTATCAACTCACTCGATAGAGTCTTTCCTGAATACTCGGGGTTGATCACATAAAGTCCTCGCTTAAGTCTGATGATAACCCCTTGCTTTTCTAGCCAAGTTGCCTTCTTGTCAGCAGACTTAAGTTCCGGATATAACGATTCAATGATTGAAGTCGTTACTGGAATAGTTCCTATTTCATTTAATTGCCTGTCCATACTGCAAATATAGTAATATTTTGAACAATAAAAGAAATAATACTTCTTTTTCTGTTCGGAATATTACTATTAAGGCTATCTTAAAAAAATAGCGACCGCTGTCACATAAGTCGTCATTTGTAACAATTACCGAAACATTGACCACACAGCAGCTGAACTATCTCAAGGCTCTTATGGCTGCTGAAATCTCGTTTCAGGACTCGATTTTATGCCTATTGGTTGAAGACTAAATACTTCGCAAAATAATCATAATGCCCCCTCGGTTTCAGAGCTATTTTTGTACCTTTTCTCATCAAAAAATGGCATTTTTCACAAGTTTTTGTACCGCACATTTTGATATTCAAGAAATTACACTTACTTTTACTTTCCAAAATGGAGGTACAAGCCGAGAATGGTGCTAAAAATCACTAACTTACACATTCTCAGATACTTGCCAACCTGATGGTTGTACCTTTTAGAGCGCTATGCTATTGATAATCAACGATGTATACATACTGCATCGGAAAATCCCAATATATAGCAGTCGGTAATGGTGGATATTTTACCAGCTCATTGGACGGGGAGACATGGAGCGAGCCCGTACAGACTCACAAGAATGACAGAATTGACTGGCTGAACATTGAATATGCCAATGAAATGTTTTTAATCTCAGGTGAAAATCAAACGGGGCATTACATCTCATATTCAAAAGACGGAGCAAATTGGTCTGAACCCGTTACGGACTCTGGAAATGGGCGTATGGTATTTGGTAATATTCTTAACTCTTTTAAAAATACACACTTAAATATTTTATAATCAAT
>ERZ1673747.1734-NODE-1734-length-20058-cov-5.594361_pt1 | contig 20058 bp, 19 predicted proteins | sample MGYA00580220_ERZ1673747 | MGnify/ENA primary metagenome ERZ1673747 (study PRJEB41218, sample SAMN15661769) | gut metagenome | host: Homo sapiens | place: Canada: London | collected 2015-08-20/2019-03-30 | study: EMG produced TPA metagenomics assembly of... | reverse complement strand
CCCCCAGCATACACCGTACCGTGCCCTGCACCGCACCGAAGGCATAGCCGCCGCTGATTTCCAGCGGTTCACCGGGGATCACAGCCACCAGTACCTGCAAAAGTGTCATGCCCACATAGGCCACCTGACTCCACAGGCCGTGGCTGTCCACCCACATTCGGAACTTCTCCGGTTCGGATACAAACTTCACCATGGGCTTGCCCACGAACCAGCAGATAGCAGCGCTGAACACCACAAATATGACGATCGCCACCCCGCCGATGAGCTTTTTCTGGTTTTTCGTAAAATGCCTTTTCTCCATGTCAGAATGATTCTCCGTGTATTGGGATGCTCTTACTATACCACAGACGCTTTACGTTTATTTGAACAGGCTATGAAGTTTTCCGTAAACATCGAAAAACCGTCACCGGATGCCCGCCACAAAGCATCCGGGATCCCGCTGCCGCTGGGCCGCCGCCCAGCGCAGCATCTGCCCCACCGGCACGGCCCCGGTGATGACGCCGCTATCCCACCGGTCCGCCGTGACGCTCTCCAGCCACGGGTCTGCTGTCCGGGTGCGAACATAGTAGGGATGTGCCACGGCATCGGCCTCCACTGCCATGGGCCGGGCCGTCTCCGTGTAGAAGCCATCCTCCCCGGCCAACAGATCCAGACAGTCCTGCACCACGTTGGCCGCCGTGGGATAGCGTCCGGCGCCCTGCCCGAAGTAGCTCTGGCGGCCCAGCAGCTCCCCGGTGCAGGAGATGAGGTTATAGTTCCCCGGCACCGCCGCCTCCGGCTCGCCCTCCGCCACCAGCGCAGGCTCCACATAGGCGGCCACGCCCGTCTCCGTCCGCAGGGCGCAGGCCAGCAGCTTGCAGGTGAAGCCATGAGCCCGGAAGTCCGCCACATCCGCCCCGGTGACGGTGCGGATGCCGAAGGCCGGGATGTCCTCCTCCCGCAGCAGCGCATCAAAGGCGATGTTGGCGGAGATGGTCAGCTTTCGGCGGATGTCGTCGCCGTCAATGTCAGCGCTGGGATCTGCCTCGGCATAGCCCAACTCCTGCGCCCGCTGCAGCACAGTGGGAAAATCCGCCCCCTGCCGGGCCATGGCATCCATGATGAAGTTGGTGGTGCCGTTCATGATGCCCCCCACCTCCGTCACGGTGTCCACCCGGCGGCAGCGCTGCAGATTCACCAGCCATGGGATACCGCCGCCCACCGCCGCCGTGCAGCGCAGGGCCGCACCGTTTTCATGGGCCAGCGCCGTCAGCTCCCGGTAGTAGGCACTGATGACCGCCTTATTGGCCGTCACCACGTCCTTCCCCGCCGCCAGCGCCCGGCAGATCCACTCATAGGCCGGGTGCAACCCCCCCAGCACCTCCACCACCGTGTCGATATCTGTGTCCCGGAGGATGGCCTCCACGTCCTGCACCGCCGCCTTGCCCAGCGGCGGCGCCTCCCGGCGCACCAGCACCTTCTTCACATTCAAGGCCCGGTTTTCCTGCGCCAGCTCCCACACGCCGCCACCTACCACGCCGAAGCCCAGCAATCCGATGTTCATTCCGTCTCCTCCTTCTTCTCGATGATGTGTACGTTCAGGTGATTGTAGCACATCTCCACTCCCGCCTCGTTAAAGGCGGTGCGTATCTCCTCCAGCAGCTGATAGTGCGCCGGCCAGTAGTCCTCTGTTTTCGTCCAGCACCGCACAATGTACTCTATGCTGCTCTCGCCGTAGCTGCTGACGTACACCACCGGTGCAGGATCAGCCAGCACATTGGCCGTCCGCCCCACCGCCGTCAGGCAGGCCCTTCGCACGTCCGCCGCGGCATCGTCGTAGGAGGCCGTGATCTTGTGCTGGAGCCGCCGGGTGGCCAGCGTGGAGTAGTTGATGATCTTCCCGGAGGACAGGGTGCTGTTGGGAACTGCCAGCCGCTGGCCCTCCATGGTCTCCAGAAAGGTATAGGTCAGGCTCATCTCCCGCACCGTTCCCTCCCCGCTGGGGGTATCGATGTAATCCCCCACGGTAAAGGGCTTGGTCACCAGCAGCACCAGCCCGCCCGCCACGTTGGCCAGCACATTCTGTACCGCCAGCGACACCGCCAGTGATACCACCGAGAACAGTGCCACCAGTGATGTCACGGGGATGCCCAGCTGCTGAGCCACGATCAGCACCGTCACCACCCACAGCACGAACCGCACGGTGCTGACGATGTATTTGCTGACCCGCTGCTCCAGCGTGGTCTTGCCCAGCACCCGGCGCAGCAGCACCGTGATGATCCGCACCGCCAAGATGCAGACCACCAGCGTCACCACTGCTCCCAGCAGCGCACCCACGGAGATGATCCCCAGATGCAGGGCCGACAGATCCAGCTTTTCATTCAGTGCATTATCCATGACTGGCACCTCCCGGAAGAATTTTTCTTGATTATACCCCATATCCGTCTCATTGACAAGAGTCCGTGTCTCACGGAAAATCTGTGAGAGATAAAAAGTTTTTCTTACATTTTATTAAAAATGTGTTATAATGAAATGGATAAAAATGTATACGAGAAAAGAGTTGAATGGGATGTTTACGGAAGGCCAACTGGTCATTTATGGAGGAGAAGGGGTGTGCCGCATAGCGGCGGTGGGACCCTCCTCCCTGTCCGGAACGGACAAAACCAAGCTTTACTATACGCTGACGCCTCTGACCCGCAGCGGCACGGTGCTGACCCCGGTGGATACCAAGGTGCTGATGCGCCCCATCCTCAGCCGGCAGGAGGCGGAGGACTTCATCGCCCAGCTGCCCCAGCTGCCGCCGGAGGAGCCGGAGAGCCGCAGTATGCGACTGCTGAAGGAGTTCTATCAGCAGATCGTCACCTCCTACGACTGCCGCCGCATGGCGGGCCTGATCCGCTCCGCCGTCCGCCGCCGCAAGCACGCCCTGCGGACCGGGCGCAAGGTCAGCCAGATGGACGAGCGCTACCTGCGCCGGGCGGAGGACGCCCTCTACGGTGAACTGGCCGCCGCTCTGGACCTGCCGGAGGAGGAGGTACTGCCCTACATCCGCCGCACCTGCCCCCAGTGGCCGGAATGATACTGCCGACCCGCTTTTTCACATGGAGAAGCCCCACCCGCATCAGGCAGGTGGGGCTTCTTCTATGCGTTTATGCGTTTTTTACCGGGTCTGGCCGTTGCCACGGATGATGTACTTATAGGTACACAGCTCGTCCAGCCCCATAGGCCCACGGGCGTGGAGCTTCTGGGTGGAGATACCCATTTCGCAGCCAAGGCCGAACTCCCCACCGTCGGTGAAGCGGGTGGAGACATTGACGTACACGGCGGCGCTGTCGGTGCCGTCCACAAATTTCTGTGCGTTCTCGGCGTTCTCCGTGATGATGGCGTCACTGTGACCGGTGGAGTGGCGCAGCACATGGGCTACGGCCTCATCTACGCTGTCCACCACCCCCACCGCCAGAATGTAGTCCAAAAACTCCGTGTCGAAGTCCGTCTCCGATGCCGGGGTGCCGGGGATGATGGCCGCCGCACGCTGATCCAGCCGCAGCTCCACCGGCACGGCCCCGGCGGTCCTCCGGTCATCCACCAGCGCCTGCTTCAGCATGGGCAGGAACTCCTCCGCCACCGCCCGATGCACCAGACACACCTCCTCGGCGTTGCACACAGAGGGGCGACTGGTCTTGGCGTTGATGATGATGGCCAATGCCTTTTGCAGATCGGCGTACTGATCCACATACACATGGCAGATACCGGTACCGGTCTGGATACAGGGAACGGTGGCGTTCTCCACACAGCGGCGGATCAGGCCCGCCCCGCCACGGGGGATCAGAAGATCCACCAGCCCGTTGGCCCGCATCAGATCGGCGGCGCTCTGGTGGCTGGTGTCGTCCACGATGTTGATGATCTCCGCATCCCCTCCGGCGGCGGCAATGCCCTGCTTCAGAGCCTGCACGATGGCCTTGGCGGTGCGGTAGGCCTCCCGGCCGCTGCGCAGAACGCAGACGTTGCCGCTCTTCACCGCCAGCGCCGCCGCATCGGAGGTGACGTTGGGACGGCTCTCATAGATAATGGCGATGAGGCCCATGGGCACCTGCTGCTTGCAGATGGTCATGCCGTTGGGCCGGGTGATCTGGGACAGGATGCGGCCCGTGTGATCCGGCAGGGCCGTCAGCACCCGGATGCCCTCCGCCATGCCTGCCAGCCGCTTTTCATCCAGATACAGCCGATCCAGCATCACATCGCTGATGGTCCCCCGTGCCTCCTCCATGTCCCGGCGGTTCTCCGCCAGAATGGCGGGGGCGCAGGCCATGAGACTGTCCGCCATGGCCCGCAGCAGAGCGTTCTTTCCCTCTGCGTCCCGGTTGCGGATGCTGGGCCACGCCGCCCGTGTCTTTTTCAGGATATCCAATGTGGTCATAGGTCTTTCCTCCCTGCCAGAAAGCGGGTGCCTACCGGCTGACCCGCCGCAATGTCATACAGCGCCGCCGGATGGTGGCCGTTGGCGATGACCATCTCGCAGCCCGCCTCCGTGGCGATCTGAGCTGCCTGCAGCTTCGTCACCATACCGCCGGTCCCCAGACTGGAGCCGCTGCCTCCCGCCAGCGCCCGGATGTGGTCATCCAGCCGCTCCACCACCGGGATGAGCCGGGCATCGGGGTTCTTGTGGGGGTCGCTGTCATACAGACCATCGATGTCCGACAGCAGGATCAGCAGATCCGCCCGGATGCTGGCCGCCACCATGGCAGACAGGGTGTCGTTGTCCCCGATGCTGATCTCCTCGGTGGAGATGGTGTCGTTTTCGTTGATGATGGGCAGCGCTCCCAGCTCCAGCAGCCGCTCCAGCGTCACGTGGAAATTCTCTCGCCGCTGTCCGCCCCCGGTGATATCTGGCCGGGTGATGAGCAGCTGGGCCACCGTGTGGTTATACTCGGTAAACAGCTTGTCGTAGGTATACATCAGCTCGCACTGGCCCACGGCGGCGGAGGCCTGCTTGGTGGGAACGTCCTTGGGCCGCTCCGGCAGGTTCAGCTTGCCGAAGCCCATAGCAATGGCTCCGGAGGACACCAGAATGATCTGATGTCCTGCATTCTTCAGGTCGCTCATAACCTTGCATAAAAGCTCGATACGCTGGATATTCAGTCGTCCCGTGGGATGCGCCAGCGTAGACGTTCCCACTTTAATTACGATCCTCATAGTCGATCCTTTCTCATTCTCCACTGACATCCTCGCCGCCGGGCGCCGGGTCAGGCTGTGTGTCGTCTCCCGTGTCAGGGGCCTCCCCCGGCTCCGGATCAGGTTCCGGCTCAGGCTCCGGTTCGGGGGCCGGTTCTGGTTTCGGTTCCGGTGTCACATCCGCAGGCTTGTTCCACGGATTGTCGCTGTCGGGATCCGTGGGATCCCAGCCGGGATAGGCGCTGCCGCCGATAGAGGGGGCGGAGGGCTTTCCCAGCGGGCCGGGGTCGTCGCTGTCGTAGATGGTCACTCCGGCGATGTCGTACTTGTTGTCATAGATCCACTTGGCGTCCGCCACCTGCAGGCGGATGCAGCCGTGGGAGCAGCTGGTCCCCAGCTTGTCGAACTCCCCCGGCTGGAGGGAGCCCTTGTTATACCGCTCCGTATAGGGGACGGAGTGGAACAGGTAGTCGCCGTAGATCTGCGTGCAGTACTGACCGGACACACCGCCCACCAGCCCCAGCCACTCCCAGCGATACCAGCCGTCCAGCGAGAAGTCCCCCAGCGGCGTCCCGGAGCCGCCGGAGGAGCACACCATGGCCCGGTAGGGGACGGAGTATCGTCCGTCGTCCCCGGCGGTATAAACCGTGACCACGTTGGCGCTGCGGTTGACCCGGATATAGTAGGCGTAGCCGGAGCGCACCCACGGGTAGTCGCTGCTTCCGGCGGACCAGTCCGGCTCCTCCGGTTTCTCCGGCTCTTCCGCCGGTTCCTCCGAGGGTGTCTGAGCCTCCGTCAGCTCCAGCGCCGGCGGGGTATGGCTTTCTATGGCCGCCACGGCGGCAAGGCCCATATCCGCCGGGATCTCCTCCGGCAGCTGCTGCTTACCGCAGCCGGAAAGCACCAGCACCGCCGCCAGCAGCAGGGTCATAGCTTGTTTTTTCACGGGATATCCCCCATTCTGCAAATCGATGGAATGATTATACAGCATCTGTCGGAAAATGCAACTTCCTTCCTGAAAAAATTTGTGCTATACTGGGAAAAATACGCCAATCAGGAGGTGCGCCATGACCAAGGAGGAGCTGAGGGAAAAAGCCAACGACCTGCCCCTGCTGCCGGGGGTCTATCTGATGATGGACAAAACCGGCAAGGTCATCTATGTGGGCAAGGCCAAGAAGCTGAAAAACCGGGTAAGCCAGTACTTTCAGGACACCGCCTCCCACAATGAGAAAACCAGAGCCATGGTGTCGCAGGTGGACCACTTCGACACCATTTTCGTCTCGTCGGAGTTCGAGGCGCTGATCCTGGAAAACTCCCTCATCAAGCGCCACCAGCCCCGGTACAACATCCTGCTCAAGGACGACAAGGGATACCCCTTCATCCGGCTGGACACCGGGGCCTCCTACCCCCGGTTCACTCTGGCGGGAAAGGCGGAGGAGGACGGTGCCCGGTACTTCGGCCCCTTCGGTGGCCGCCGGGAGACACGCCTTGCCATCGAGGCGGTGTGCGGGGCGCTGAAGCTCCCCATCTGCTCCCGGCAGTTCCCGCGGGACATCGGCAGGGAGCGCCCCTGCCTGAACCACCACATCGGCCGGTGCGACGGCTTCTGTCTGCCGGGCGGGCCGGATCAGGCGGAGTACCGCCGCCGCATCCGGCAGGCGGAGCGCATTTTCTCCGGCCACTACCGCCAGCTGACGGCGGAGCTGCAAACGGAGATGGAGGATGCGGCGGAGGAGCTGAACTTTGAAAAGGCCGCCGCTCTGCGGGACCGCATCCGGGCCATCTCCGTGCTGGGCAAGCAGCAGCAGGTCATCGCCGGGGTCTGCGCCGACACGGACGTGTGGGGCGTGTACGTGGGCCAGGTGCGCTCCGGCTGCGCCGTGCTGCACATCGAGGACGGCAATCTGCTGGGCCGGGAGGTGGAGGTATTCCCCACCGCCGCCGATGAGGCCCTGCCGGCGGTGCTGGCGGCGGTGCTGCAGCAGTACTATCTGGAGCGTGGCGCACTGCCGTCGGAAATTCTGCTGCCGGAGCCGGTGGAGGACATGGAGACCCTCGCCGCCCTGCTGACGGGCCGGGCAGGCCACCGGGTGACTCTGCGGGTCCCCCAGCGGGGCGAGCGGGCAGAGCTGCTGCGGATGGCCGGGCGCAACGCCCGTGAGGAGGTGGAGCGCATCACCTCCGACGCCGAGCGGGTCAACAAGACGCTGGAGCAGCTCCAGCAGCTGGCGAGTCTGTCGGTGCTTCCCCGGCGGATGGAATCCTACGATATCTCCCACACGGCGGGGCAGGACATGGTGGCCTCCATGGTGGTCTTTGTGGACGGCAAGCCCCTGAAGCGGGACTATCGCCGGTTCCAGATCAAGACGCTGGACCACGCCGACGATCTGCGGGCCTTACAGGAGGTGCTGCAGCGGCGGATGCAGCGGTATCTGGACGGGGACGAGCACTTCTCCCCTCTGCCGGACCTGCTGCTGATGGACGGCGGTCATCTGCAAGCCCAGGCCACACAGCAGCAGCTGGAGTCCATGGGCATCCATGTCCCCATTCTGGGCATGGTGAAGGACGACCGCCACCGCACCCGTGCGCTGGTGACGCCGGAGGGCCGGGAGCTGGGCATCCAGCAGAGCCCGCCGCTGTTTGCGCTGGTGGGCCGGGTGCAGGAGGAGGTCCACCGCTTCGCCATCGCCTATCACCACGAAAAGCACAGTCGCAGCGCCATGACCTCCCGTCTGGACGGCATCCCCGGCATAGGGGACGTGCGGAAAAAGGCGCTGCTGAAGCACTTCAAAAGCGTCAAGGCCATCTCGGAGGCGGAGCTTGTGCAGCTGGAGGCGCTCCTGCCCAAGGCCGCCGCCCGTGCGGTATACGACCATTTCCATGAGAAGAACACCTGAAAGGAGAGGCCCGGCCAAAATGGCCGGGCCTCTCCTTTCATCGGATACAGGCAGTGGATCCCGCAGGTGTCTTAAAATTCCATCAGATTCAGCCCCGTCTCCGGGTCGAACCGGCGCTCCACCGTGCCGTCCATGATCTCCAGCACCAGCTCACAGGTGGCGCTGATGACTGCCTCGTTCAGATGTCCGCCCAGCACACGACCCTCCGTGTCCCCGGCGCTCATGTGGAGGTGGGCATAAAACTCCCCGTCCTTGGTGGTGATGGTCCCCACCAGCGAGACGATCTCAAAATCCCCCTGAAAGCGGTGGGCATGGTACTGCTTCTCCGCCGTGTGGAACACCCCCACAGTGAAGTCCCCCACGGCGCCCAGTCCGTTGACAGCCGCCAACCAGATGTCCTCCTGCTCCGCCGCACGGCGCAGCTGGGTCAGCACCTCCTCGCCCCGATCGATCCGCAGCACCATGCGGCTGCCAAAACGCTTATATTCCATCCATCCCATCCTTTCGCTCATAGGTCAAATAGCGATACCGCAGACCCTGCTCCTCCTGCCACGGGGACTGCTCCGTGATGCGCCACAGCTCCGGCGCAGGCTCCGGGAAGAACACGTCCGCCCCACCGTCGGCGTCGATCTGGGTCACGTACAGCCGCCGGCAAGCGGGCAGCAGCAGGCGATACACCTGCGCTCCGCCGATGACAAAGGCATCCTCCCCGGCGGCGTCCAGCATCGGCTGCACCTCGTGGAACACCTCCGCCCCCTCCGGAGCGAGGTCCCCCTGCCGGGACAGCACCAGATTCCGGCGGCCCGGCAGGCCACGCCCCCCCGGCAGAGACTGGAGGGTCCGGCGGCCCATGACCACCGTATGGCCCATGGTCAGGGCTTTGAAGCGCCGTAGGTCGGCGCTGATGCGGAACAGCAGACCGCCGTCCCGCCCGATGCCCCAGCGGGCATCCACGGCTACGATGGCATCCATCACTGCCTCCTTAAATGGCTACGGGGATCTTGTCCTCGAAGGAGTGCGGGTCATAGCCCTCCAGCGAGAAGCTGTCCCGTGTAAAGCGGTAGAAATCCGTGACAGAGGGATCCATGACAAATCTGGGCGCAGGACGGGGCTCCTTCTCCAGCATCCGCTCCACGATAGGCACATGGCGGTCATAGATGTGGGCGTCGGCGATGACATGGACCAGTTCTCCGGCCTCCAGTCCCGACACCTGCGCCATCATGTGGACCAGTACGGCGTACTGCACCACGTTCCAGTTGTTGGCGGCCAGCATATCCTGGCTGCGCTGGTTCAGTATAGCGTTCAGGGTATGACCGGACACGTTGAAGGTCATGGAATAGGCGCAGGGGTACAGGGCCATCTCATGCAGATCCTGAAAGTTGTAGATATTGGTCATGATGCGGCGGCTGGCGGGGTTGTGCTTCAGGTCATACAGCACCCGGTCCACCTGATCGAATTCCCCCTCCGGATACTGGTGCTTCACCGCCAGCTGATAGCCGTAGGCCTTGCCGATGGAGCCGGTACCGTCGGCCCAGCTGTCCCAGATGTGGCCCCGGAGATCGTGGATGTTGTTAGACTTCTGCTGCCAGATCCACAGCAGCTCGTCGATGCAGGTCTTGAAATAGGTGCGGCGCAAGGTGAGAATGGGGAACTCCTCCCGCAGGTCGTAGCGATTGATGATGCCGAATTTTTTCACCGTGTGGGCGGGCGCACCGTCCTCCCAGTGGGGGCGCACCTCCAACTCCGTGTCCCATACGCCGTTGGTCAAGATATCCCGGCAGTTCTGGATAAAGCGTTCGTCTGCGTAGCTCATTGGGCTTGTCCTCCTGTTGCTGCTGTTGTTTTCTTCATCTTACCACAGGCCGCCAATGTTGAAAAGAAAAATTTCGCTCAGAGCCGAAAAGAACCGCTTGCCGTCATGAGCAGCAGCGGCAGCTGGCAGAAGGGATTCTTATTTGTCCTCCGGCGGAATTTGTGGCATAATAGAGGTACTTGCGTTGATTTTCAGAACAGGAGGAATCCCTTATGACATATGACGTTCTTATCATCGGCGGCGGCCCCGGCGGCATCTATACGGCCTGGGAGCTGCTGAACAAGCGTCCGGACCTGAAGCTGGCGCTGTTTGAATCGGGACACACGCTGGAGCGCCGCCGCTGTCCCATTGACGGCGTGAAGGTCAAAAGCTGCGTTCACTGCCCCACCTGCGCCATTATGAACGGCTTCGGCGGCGCCGGCGCCTTCTCCGACGGAAAGTATAACATCACCAATCAGTTCGGCGGCACCCTCCACGAGCACATCGGCAAAAAGAAGGCGCTGGAGCTGATGGAGTATGTGGATCAGATCAACATGGAAAACGGCGGGGAGGGCACCAAGCTCTACTCCACCGGCAATACCCGCATCAAGAAGCTGTGTCTGGAGAACGACCTGCACCTGCTGGACGCCTCCGTGCGGCATCTGGGAACGGACATCAACTATGTGGTGCTGGAGCACCTCTATGCCGGGCTGAAGGACCGGATGGATATTTTCTTCGATACCCCCGTCCGCTCCGTGGAGAAGCTGGCGGACGGCTACGCCGTCACCACCGACAAGGAGCGCTATGAGGGCCGCACCTGTGTCATCTCCGTGGGCCGCAGCGGCAGCAAGTGGATGGAGGAGGTCTGCACGGCGCTGAAGATCCCCACCAGCTCCAACCGTGTGGATATCGGCGTGCGGGTGGAGCTGCCCTATGAGGTGTTCGCCCACCTCACCGACGAGCTGTACGAGAGCAAGATCGTCTATCGGACAGAGAAGTTTCAGGATCGGGTACGCACCTTCTGCATGAATCCCAAGGGTGTGGTGGTCAATGAGAACACCAACGGTATCGTCACCGTCAATGGTCACAGCTACGAGGACCCCGCCCTCCATACGGAGAACACCAACTTTGCCCTGCTGGTGGCCAAGCACTTCTCCGAGCCCTTCAAGGACTCCAACGGCTACGGCGAGAGCATCGCACGGCTGTCCAATATGCTGGGCGGCGGCGTCATCGTCCAGCGGTTCGGTGACCTGATCCGTGGCCAGCGCTCCACGCCCAAGCGGGTGGAGGAGAGCTTTGTCACCCCCACGCTGGCCGCCACCCCCGGCGACCTGAGTCTGGTGATGCCCAAGCGCATTCTGGACGGCATCATCGAGATGATCTATGCGCTGGATAAGATCGCCCCCGGCACCGCCAATGACGACACCCTGCTCTACGGTGTGGAGGTAAAGTTCTACAATATGGAGGTCCAGCTGGACGAAAATCTGGAGACACCCCACAAGGGCCTGTTCGTCATCGGTGACGGCAGCGGCGTCACCCACTCCCTGTCCCATGCCAGCGCCAGCGGCGTGTATGTAGCCCGGCACATCGCAGAGAGCCTGTAACCGCCGAAAAAGCTTATATCGCAAAAATCGGAAGCGCCCCGGCCATTGGCCGGGGCGCTCCTTTCTGGCGTTTACCACTTGTTCTCCACCTTTTCGGCAAAGCCCAGAAGGTCCTTCACCCGGACAGGCGTGCCGTCGTCCAGCAGGGCCGTGCCGGTGAAGCGCCCGAACACCTGATGCTGGTCGGATTTGATGAGCTTCACATCCGTACAGGCAGCCCGATCCAGAATGGGTGCAAAGTCCATCTCGAACCGCCCGTCGTCGGAGGTAAAGCGCCACGGGGCCAGATAGTCCTCCCGCTTCCCCGCCATGGGAATGTGGAAGGTCACCTGCCCCAGCTTGTGGGTCCTGCCATCGTAGAACAGCATATTCTCGCTGGCGGCAGAGGTATCCCCGAAGCCATAGCCGATGTTCCAGCCGAAGGGAACGCCATCCACCTGCCCGGAGGCGCTGCCCCAGTACCATGTGTTGTGATACGTCCACACGCCCCGTCCCCAGTCCAGCACGCCGAAGGAGTCGGCGGGGTCAAAGGTGTATGTCTGCCCCCCGATACGCACCGTCCCGGCAGCCCGCATACAGTTGATCTTCTGGTTGTAGTAGAAGTGGCCGGGCTTGTCAAAGGGCGTGCAGATGACCATGGACTCCTCCGGCTCCTGCGTCAGCAGCAGGTGGCCCTCGATGGTGTCCCGGTTCAGGAAGTCCTCCATGCGGAAGGTCAGCTCCCGGCCGCCGGGGACATGGCGGAACACCAGCGCATGGCGCTTGCCGCTGCTGGCGGTATCTCCGGCGGCGGAGGTCTCCGGCAGGCCCGTCCGGCCCATGGGAAAGGCCCGCATGGGGCTGCGGGTCATCTGCCACCCCTCATCAAATTGCAGAAAGGAGACGGAGTCCAGCCCCATATATCCGTTGTCGGCAATGGTCAGCGCCACGGCAAAGTGGTCGTTGGTCACAAGGTAGTAGTCCCACTCCTTGATGCGGGCGACCGGAGCCTTGATGTCCACCCGACGATAGATGGGCAGCAGGCGCTTGGCGTAGCCCGGCTCCCGGAGATTGCCCTTTTCGTCCAGAAGCGGTGCGCTGGCGGTGATCTCATGCTGCATGGCGGTGTCCTCCTTTTGATCCGTTTGGGCCATTATAGCACACCCCGGCACTGTGCGCTATGGTTTTCTTGCAGGCTCTTTTGCCCGCTTTTCCAACTCATGGGAAAAGTTACCCGCCGGAGGCAATCAAACATTTGAAAAAACACCCCCACCGCCAAAAAAAGGGAAGCCCCGCAGGACTTCCCTTCTCGTTTGCAAATATGTAAGCCCTTCGCCTCACCCACGGGTACTCTCGGCGGTAAAATAGTCACGGGTCTGGCGGATATTCTCCCGGATCTGTGCCTTCAGCGCCTCCAGCGAATCAAATTTCTGCTCGTCCCGCAGGCGTTGGCAGAACTCCACCCGGATGCACTTCCCGTAGAGATCGCCGTCAAAATCCAACAGGAAGGTCTCCACGGACACAGCAGTGCCTTCAGAGACGGTGGGGCGGGTGCCTACGTTGGTGACCCCCGCCAGCGACGTGCCGTCCGGCAGATAGACCCGTGTGATGTACACGCCCCGACGGGGCGCCAGCACATGGGGCGGAAAGGTGAGGTTCACCGTGGGGATGCCCAGCGTGCGGCCCAGCCGGTGGCCGTGGACCACGGTCTGGGTCAGGCAGTGGCGGTGGCCCAGGAACAGCGCCGCCCGCTCCACGTCCCCGGCCTCCACCAGCGTGCGGATGTAGGTAGAGCTGACGGTAACGCCCTCCAGCTCCACCTTGGGGATGATGTCGCAGCCTATCCCCAGCTCCCGGCACTTCTCCTGCAAAAGCCGGGGATCGCCCTGATTCTTGTAGCCGAAGTGGTAGTCGTGGCCCGCCACCAGATGCACGGCCCCGTGGCGCTTTACCAGCAGCTCCGTGATAAAATCCTGCCACGGCATGGTCATCATGGCCTCGTCAAAGGGGGCCAGGATCACCTGCTGAATGCCATAGATGCGCCGGGCCAGATCAGCCCGATCCTCCGGGGAGTTGATGAGGGGCATGGGGCGTCCGGTGACCACCTCCTTCGGGGGACGGTCGAAGGTAAAGACGGCGGGGATCGCCCCCAGCTCCCCGGCCCGCTGCACCGTTTTTTGCAGCAGGGCTCCGTGGCCCCGGTGGACACCGTCGAAAAAGCCCAGGGCGATGACAGTACGTTCCAAATTCATTCACGCTCCGAAAAAGTTTTTAATGGAGGTCAGCACACCGCCCTCCAAGCGGCTCAGGCACAGAAAATCGCCCTCCGGGTCGTAGACCCGGTACTCCCCCTCCGGCAGCGGCTCCGACACGGAGACGGGATTGCCGTTGCGGCAGCGGGCCACAGCCCATGGGGTAGGCAGCACATAGGCCGGACGATCCCGGAACAGGGAGTCCACCGGCCGCAGCAGGGCCTCGCCCTCCGCCTGCACCTGCTCCAGCGTCACGGCGTCGGACAGGGTAAAGCCCGCCGCCATGGTGCGCCGCAGGGCGGCCATACAGCCGCCGCAGCCCAGCGCCTGCCCGATGTCGTGGCACAGGGTGCGGACATAGGTACCCTTGGAGCATCGCACCCGCAGGACGTAGTCGCCGGAGGCCGTCTGCTCCACCAGCTCCAGGGCGTGGATGGTGACGGGCCGGGGACGGCGCTCCACCTCCTTCCCCTGCCGGGCCAGCTCATAGAGCTTCTTGCCGCCGATCTTGATGGCGGAGTACATAGGCGGCAGCTGGGAAATTTCTCCGGTGAACCGTGGCAGCGCCGCCTCCAGCGCCGCCCGGTCCGGCAGTTCCTCCGTCCGGTGCAGCACCTGCCCGGAGGTGTCCTGCGTGTTGGTGACAAGGCCCAGCCGCAGGACGGCCAGATACTCCTTGTCCCCGGATTCGGCGAAGCTGACGCCACGGGTAGCCTGTCCCACAAACACCGGCAGCACGCCGGTGGCCATGGGATCCAGTGTCCCGGCGTGGCCCACCTTTTTGGTTTTCAGTATTCCCCGCAGCTTGGCACAGACGTCCATGCTGGTCCAATCGGCGGGCTTGTCGATGATGATGATCCCGTTGGCCATAGTCGCTCCTTTTCAGGGGGCCAGCGGGCCGATGACCTGAGCGATGGCCGCCAGCACGGCGGACTTCGCCTGAGCCATGGTGCCGCTGACGGTGGCTCCCGCCGCTGCGGCATGACCTCCGCCGCCCAACAGGCGGCAGACCTCCGTGGCGTTGACACGGGGGCCGGTCCGCAGGGACAGCTTCACCGTGCCGGGGCGCAGCTCCCGCAGGGTCACACCGCAGTCGGTCCCCTCCACCTGCGCCGCCAGAGCGCTGAGCTCCTCAATATCGGCGTCGGTGGCGTGCAGCTCCTGCCGCAGGGACAGGGGGATCTGCATCACCACCACCCGCCCGGCGTCGAAGCGCTCCATACCCGCCACCATCCGGGCCTCCATGGCCAGACGCACGGCGCTCTTGGTGCGGAACAGTGCCTTGTTGACGGGGGCCACGTCGATGCCGCAGTCCATCAGCTGTGCGGCAATGCGGTGGCTGCGGGGGGTGGTGTTGGAGTAGACGAAGCAACCGGTGTCCGTGGAGATGGCCACATACAGCGGCAGAGCCATCTCCGGCGTCAGGGGCGTCAGCTGCCGGAGGATATCGTACACGATCTCGCCGCAGGCGGCGCTGTCCGCCTCCAGACACGTCTCACGGGCGAAAAACTCCTGAGAGGGGTGGTGGTCGATGGCCAGAGCAATGCGGTCCTGATAGGGCCGGGCGTTCTCCGGCAGCAGCGACAGCGCCGCAATGTCCACGGAGACCACATACGCCGGTGCAAAATCCGCCTCCGCCAGATAGGGGGCGGCATAGGGGGCGTAGGTGGCCGTCAGCTCCGGGTTGGGCAGCAGATACGCCGTTTTGCCCAGCGCCCGCAAGCCGCAGCACAGGGCGGCAGCGGAGCCGATGGTGTCGCCGTCGGGGCGGACATGGGTGAGGATCAGCACCTGATCCATAACCGCCAGCCGGACGGCGGCTTCCGCAGTGGTCATAACAGACACCTCCTCAGTCCTCCCGATCCTCCGGCAGCACGATATCGGCGTTCCGGGGATCGGCGGGCTTGACATGGTTCAGCATATCCAGAATGTGTGCGCCATAGGCGATGGAGTCGTCCACAAAGAATTGCAGCTCCGGGGTATAGCGCAGATCGATGCGGCTGCCCAGCTCATGGCGCAGATAGCCTGCGGCGGACTTCAGGCCCTTCAAAAGCCCCTTCTCGTCCGGGCAGTTCAGGGCGCTGACATAGATGCGGGCATAGCGCAGATCGCTGGTGGTGTCCACATGGGTGATGGTCAGCATACAATCCGTCACACGGGGGTCCTTGACGGTCCGCAGCAGGGCGGAGAGCTCCTTTTGGATCTCGTCGTTGATGCGGCCGATGCGGTTGGATGACATAGACGGTTCTCCTTTCGTTGGATGTGGAAAAGAGGGCGGGCGAAGCGCCCGCCCTCTGGGTCTTGTGTTTATCTGTTGCGGGGGAAAATCGGAGACAAAGAGTGCATCCGGCGGCGGTTCCTGTGTGGTATCACGGCTTCCCACGGTCATCTGCGAACTGTCCGTAGAAAGGCCGGTGCTTGCCGAACACCTCTCTCCACGGGCCACTCCCCCCTTTACTGGGGAATTTCCTCCATGGTGAAGGCTTCCACCATGTCGCCTACCCCATGAAACTCGTTTCATGGGGGCCCCGATTTACCATCCTTTGGCAGAAATGAATTCCGCCAAAGCAAGGTTTTGCTCCGCAAAACCCTTGTACGCACGACCTGCGGGCGCAGCCGTGCTGCGCCGGAAGGCGACCGGAGACGGCGCATAAGGGCCACTCCCCCGTTTACTGGGGAATTTCCTCCATGGTGAAGGCTTCCACAATATCGCCTTCCTTGATGTCGTTGAACTTCTCGATGGTCAGGCCGCACTCGTACCCGGCCAGAACCTCCTTGGCCTGATCCTTGAAGCGCTGCAGGGAGGCCAGCACACCCTCGTGGATGACGATGCCGTCCCGGACCAGCCGGACCTGGCAGTCCTTGCGCTGGAGCTTACCGTCCTGCACGTAGCAGCCTGCCACGGTGCCAACGCCGGAGACCTTGTAGGTCTGGCGCACCTCGGCATGACCCAGCAGCACCTCACGGAACTTGGGCGCCAGCATACCCTTCATAGCGGCCTCGATCTCGTTGATGGCATCATAGATGACACGGTACATCCGCATATCCACGTTGGCACGGGCGGCGGAGTCACGGGCGGCGTTGTCGGGGCGGACGTTAAAGCCCACGATGATGGCCTGCGACGTAGAGGCCAGCATCACATCGGACTCGTTGATGGCGCCCACACCGCCGTGGATGACACGGACACGCACCTCGTCGTTGCTGAGCTTCTCCAGCGAAGCCTTCACCGCCTCTACGGAGCCCTGCACGTCGGCCTTGACGATCAGGTTCAGGTTCTTCATCTCACCGGCCTGGATCTGGCTGAACAGATCCTCCAGCGAGACCTTGGTGACAGGGGCGTTGGCCTTGGCCTTCTCCTCGGCCTTGCGCTGCTCCACCAGCTCACGTGCCAGCTTCTCATCGGCCACGGCATTGAAGGTAGCCCCGGCGGTAGGTGCCTCGCTGAGACCGGTGATCTCCACAGGCACGGAGGGCCCGGCGGAGGTGATCTTCTGGCCCTTGTCGCTGACCATGGCCCGGACACGGCCCACGGAGGTACCGGCGATGATGATATCGCCCTGCTTCAGCGTGCCGTTCTGCACCAGCAGCGTGGCCACGGGGCCACGGCCCTTGTCCAGACGGGCCTCGATGACCGTACCCTGAGCGGCACGGTTGGGGTTGGCCTTCAGCTCACCCACCTCGGCGGTCAGCGTCAGCATCTCCAGCAGATTGTCCACGCCCATACCGGTCTTGGCGGAAATGGGGCAGACAATGGTGTCGCCGCCCCACTCCTCACACACCAGCCCGTACTCGGTGAGCTGCTGCTTGATGCGCTCGGGATTGGCCTCCGGCTTATCCATCTTGTTGATGGCCACGATAATGGGGATCCCGGCAGCCTTGGCATGGTTGATGGACTCCACGGTCTGGGGCATGATACCGTCCTCGGCGGCCACCACCAGAATGGCGATATCCGTCACCATGGCTCCTCTGGCCCGCATGGAGGTAAATGCCTCGTGGCCGGGGGTATCCAGGAAGGTGATGGGCTTGCCGTTGATCTGCACCTGATAGGCACCGATGTGCTGGGTGATACCGCCGGCCTCGCCGCTGGCCACATGGGCGTTGCGGATATAGTCCAGCAGACTGGTCTTGCCGTGGTCCACATGACCCATGACCACCACCACGGGGGCACGGGGTACCAGATCCTTCTCGTTGTCCTTGTGGTCGTCGATGAGCTTCTCCTCGATGGTGACCACTACCTCCTTCTCCACCTTGCAGCCCATCTCCTCGGCGATGATGGCGGCGGTATCGAAGTCAATGAGCTGGCTCAGGGAGGCCATGACGCCGTTTTTCATCAGGCACTTGACTACCTCTGCGCCGGTCTTTTTCATGCGGCTGGCCAGCTCGCCCACGCTGATCTCATCGGGGATCTGCACGGTAACGGGGGTCTTTTTGATGACCTCCAGCCGCAGGCGGCGCAGACGATCCGCCTCCTCCTGCTTGCGTTTATTGGAAAAACCGTTGTCCCGGCGCTTGCCGCCGTTGCGGAACTTCTCCTTGCCCTGGGTCTGCTGCTGGGCCCGACGGCCGCCGCCGGTGCGGCCCTCCGCCATGTCCTGCAGCTTCTCGTCGTACTTATCCAGATTCACCGCCGTGGCCTTGCGGGTGTCCACCACCTTGGTCTGAGGCACACGGGAGACGGGCTTGGTCTCCTGCTTGGCAGAACGGCTCTCCCCCTTGCCCTCCGGCTTCTTCTCGGCGGGCTTGGCGGCAGGCTGCTGCTTCTTCTCGGCAGGCTTGGCCCCCTCGGCGAAGATCACCTGAATCCCGGATACCTGATTGTGCTGGGTCAGATACTCAAAGATCAGAGACAGCTCCCGATCCTCCAAGACCTGCATATGGTTCTTGGGCGTTTCGGCGTACTTGGTCAAGATCTCCGTGATCTGCTTGGTGGGGACTCCGAAGTCCTTCGCCACCTCATGCACTCTATATTTGTTTCCTACGCTACCCAAATAAAGCCACCTCCATCTTTGTGATTACGAAATGTGCCGGAGCACAAAACTTACGATTTTTTCCGATCTCTGCCGGAGCCCTTGCCCTTTTTCACCGGCCGGGAGCCGGCAAACCGCTGCTGCGGAGCAGCGGGGCGCCTGCGGCCCGGACGGGCCGGACGCCGGGGCTTTTCCTTCGCCGCCTCACGGGGCGGCTCCTGCACCGGCTGCGGCGGCTCTGGGGGAGCCGTGCGCTTCTTGCCCCGGCGCAGGTTCTTCTCGTGCCGGGCCTGCTCCTCCCGCCGCTCCATGGCCCGCCGGGCCTTGATCTGCAGCCGCTGGGATGCCTGCTCATAGTGCTCCGGATCCATGACTGCCAGCTTTTTCACGATGGCGTCGGCAAAGCCCACGTCGGTGATGGCTGCCATAGCGCAGCTGCTGCGGCCCAGCGCACGCCCCAAGGCGTCCTTGTCGGCGGGGATGGTCAGACACAGGCAGGCCCCCGTCTGTGCAAAGGCATACGCCCGGCGCACAGAGCTGGCCGCCGCATCCGACGCCACCAGAATGACCCGTGCGTGCCTGCTGCGGGCGGCAGAGCCCACCGGCTCCTCACCGATCTCCACACGGCCCGCCTTTTTGGCAAGGCCGATCATTGATAAAATATGCTCCATTACTCCCCCATCCGGGCCTCCAGCCCATCGTATACCTCCGCCGGGATAGTCGTCTCCAGCGCACGCTCCAGCCCGCGGGACTTCCGTGCCTTCCGCAGGCACTCCGGGTCGGGACAGACGTACACGCCCCGTCCGGACTTTTTGCCTGTGGCATCCAGCACGATCTCCCCCTCCGGGGTCTTGACGATCCGCAGCAGATCCCTTTTATCCCGCTTGGTACGGCACCCCACGCACTGGCGCTGGGGGATCTTCTTCACCTTCTGCATGACGGGCCTCCTCTCAGGATACGAACTTATTCATCCGCCCGGGACACGGGCTTGATGTCGATCTTATACCCGGTGAGCCGGGCAGCCAGACGGGCGTTCTGCCCCTCCTTGCCGATGGCCAGACTCAGCTGATCGTCGGGGACGATGACCCGGCACACCTTGCCCTCGTCCGCCAGACGCACCTCCTCCACATCGGAGGGAGCCAGCGCAGCGGCGATGAACTCGGCGGGATCCTCGGAGTACTTGATGATGTCGATCTTCTCGCCGTGGAGTTCCTCCACAATGGCGGCCACACGCTGACCACGGGGGCCGACGCAGGCGCCGATGGGATCCACGTTCTCGTCGGCGGACCACACCGCCATCTTGGTGCGGCTGCCGGCCTCACGGGCGATGGAGCGGATCTCCACCGTGCCGTCGAAGATCTCCGGCACCTCCAGCTCAAACAGCCGCTTGACAAGGCCCGGATGGGTCCGGGACAC
>ERZ1673747.1733-NODE-1733-length-20097-cov-5.789392_pt1 | contig 20097 bp, 15 predicted proteins | sample MGYA00580220_ERZ1673747 | MGnify/ENA primary metagenome ERZ1673747 (study PRJEB41218, sample SAMN15661769) | gut metagenome | host: Homo sapiens | place: Canada: London | collected 2015-08-20/2019-03-30 | study: EMG produced TPA metagenomics assembly of... | reverse complement strand
ACCCCATCGACCAGAAGGGCCGCTTTGAGCGTCAGGTCGCCGAGCGCAAGGCCATCGAGCCGGAGTGCCGGGCACAGGTCGATTATGATTATGTCAACGCGCTGGAGTATGGTCTGCCCCCCACGGGCGGCCTCGGCTTCGGTGTGGACCGTCTTGTCATGCTGCTGACCGACAGCGCTTCGATCCGCGATGTGTTGCTGTTCCCCACGATGAAGCCCATTGACTAAAAAGCATTGATTCCACGCCTTTTATCAACCCGGTTTGGCTGATTTGACACCACATTGACACCAAACTTGTGCAGAAAAGGCTTTACAAGAAAGCAGAGAGTTATCCTCTTACGGATGACTCTCTGCTTTTTTGTTTATGTAGTCGTGCATTTCTGCGCGGAAGTAATGAGGTGATACCATTCACAGCTTTTACATTCCGGCAGGTCGCCGCAGGCAGGAACGCCGGTATCCGGGTCATCGGGGCAATTATAATAATCATATTTCCAGTTCATTTGAAACTCCTTCAACTTAAAAAGTGCATTATAAAATTGCCTACTCTCACTCGGCTGTTGTCTCTGTCTGATGGTCACTTACTCGGTGGGTTCCATCTTCTCCATGCAATCACCGCAAAGGATGTTCACGGCTTTTGTGGCTCTCACGCTCTGGTGGCAGCAGGGGCAAATATATTTGCGGGTGCTGCTGGGCTTCTTGGTCTTGGGGGCTGTTCCGTTGCCTGCCCCTTTGGGGAGCGTTCCAATTACATCCCACAAGCTGACCGCCTCGCACATTTGAAGGTCTTGCCAGCCCTGTTCCTCGATGAAGTCCAGCAGCGGAAGTCCGGGGCTTGTAATCGTCCAACCGTATTTTGGATGCTTCTCAACGCAAAGCCCGTGACTTTCGGCAATCTCCTTATACTTCCGATTGTGGTAAAAGTTCCCGGAACCGCTGGTATCTTTGATACCTTTTTCTGCCGCAAGACAATGGCACATTTCGTGCAAAAGCGTGGCGCAGGTTTCCTCGATTGGGCGGCTAAGTGTGGCGCTGCTGATGTTGATTTCATATCGCCGCTCGTCTCCTGCCTGCCAGACCTTATTGCAAGTGAAATGACCATAAGCACCCACGGTCTTTTTTAGGCTGATGACGACTTCGGGCAGTTCCCCGTTGAAAAATCTGGCGTTCAGCAGACGGTACATTTTTTCAAGCTGTCCTGCAACGCGGCTGGTCTTGACGGTCTTTTTCATTTTGAAAACCTCTCTTTCAAAGTTCACTTTTAAATCGCCTTTGGCGGGGGTGGGAATTATTGGCCCCAACCGGCGACCAAAAAGAGAGGCAAATAGAGGCTGTGGCAAGGGGAACGTGGAATACCGAAGCTGAGCGAGGATATGCCGCGAAAGCCCCTTGCCCAAAGCCGAGAGTTGCCCATAATACTGGGCGCGGTTGGGACAATCCCCCGTCGTTCCCCTGTTTGTGCCGGAAAACGGCGCAAAGTCCAAACCTTCCTTAAAAAGCCCAAAAGTTTGAACTTTTGGTGCGCAGAAGCGGCCCCGTATAAAACAGGTATTTGGGCCGCGTCAAAACTTATGTTCAAAAGGAGCGTACAAAATGGCCTATTATGGCTACATCAGAGTGTCAACCAAAGGGCAGGTGCCCGGAACCTCTTTGGCCGAGCAGGAGCAGCAGATAAAGGAGCGCTATCCGACTGCGACTATTGTAAAAGAGGCCGCGTCCGGCGCTCACGAACGGCAGGCATTTGATAACCTGTGCAAAACCTTACAGGCGGGTGATACTTTGGTGGTCTGCAAAATGGATAGGTTTTGCAGGTCAGCAAAGGAAGGCTTGCAGTATGTGGATTTGCTGCGGGATAAAGGTGTTGCCGTCCACATTCTCAATATGGGCCTGTTGGACAACTCCCCTATGGGGCGGCTTGTGGCAACGATGCTGCTTGCTTTTGCTGAATTTGAAAGAGCGCAGATAATCGAGCGCACTCAGAGTGGCCGACAGGCAGCAATGGCAAAACCGGGCTTCCGGGATGGACGCCCACAAAAATTCACGGCATTGCAGGTGAAACACGCACTTGGGTTACTAAGTGAGTATAGTTATAAACAGGTAGAGGCCATGACAGGCATTTCCAGAAGCACCCTGCAAAGGGCTAAGAAGAAAGTTGAGGTACAACAATGAAAATTACTATCAAACTGTCCGAAACAAACAATGCACTGCTCAACCGCGTGGTCAAGGAAGAAAAGGTGGACGCAAGCGAGTTCGCCAACAACGCTTTCCTTGACAAGTTCCTGCCGGTATCGGAAAAGCTGGGGATTGAAGCAGGCTTCATCCTTCAGGAGCATGAAGCCGGAACGCTGAATGCGTGGCTCGTCAAACAGAGCATCTCCCGTGGAATCCGTTGGCTGGGAAAGCACCCTATCCGTGACTGCGCCATTCTGAAACAGATTCTTGGACACTTCCCGTTTGACACGAAAGACAACGGGAAAATCTCTACCTGCAACGAATGTGTGCAGTCGGATATGGATAGTGTGGTTGCACTGCTGAAGGAGCGTGTTTCCGGTTATGTATCCGCGAAGAACGGATATAACGGGCTGGTGGAAGATGTTCTTGCAAATTGGGAGTACATCTGGAACGAAGCCATCGTATACAATGTGCTGGCCACGATTGTATACACCAACGAGCCGAAAAAAGATTTTGACTGGTATGACGGTCTGAAATTGCTGCATCTCATTGACTTTGCAGCATGGCAGCAGTGGTGTGATGCGTGATGGTGCATCACGGCAGACGGCTGCAAACCCAAGGGGGCAAGAACGGCGGAAAGTCGTTCTGATGGGGGCCGCAGCCCCCACTGACGGCAAGCGGGCCTTGTCGGCAGCGGGGAGTCCAGAGGGGTCACGCCCCTTTGGCAAGGTAAGCCCGCAAGGGCGGTGGGAGTTTCCGGGGAAACTGCCATACCTTGTATGGCACATCAGTCCGCGACTAAATGAGCTGCTTCGTTGTGCAGGGCATTTCAAGGTGTGGGCAGAGGGGACATGAACCCCGTATAGGAAAGTGAGATTACAATGGCAAGTGTAGAGAAGTTTTCAGCGGGTGCAGTCCGCAATCAACTGCGGCACAATCGCCGCGAAATCGAACATTCCGGCAATCCTGACATAGACCCGTCTCGGCAGGGGCAGGACTATGTTCTGTCCCCCGATAGGGGCATGACCGAGTACGACTATTTTTTACACCGCAAATCCGAACTGTACTGCTATAACCGCGATGATGTGAAAGTTATGGCAGGATGGATAGTAACCGCCCCGCAGGATTTAGACCCTGCCCGCTATGACGATTTTTTCTGTGCCACATACGATTTCATGGCAAATCGCTATGGGAAAGAAAATGTCGTACAGGCCATCGTCCATGATGACGAGGGCGGCCAGCCGCATTTGCATTTCTGCTTTATTCCTGTCGAGGAAGATTTGAAGCACGAACAGGGCTGCAAAATCTGTGCTAATGATGTTCTTGACCGCCGCGAACTGCGCAATTTTCACCCTGACCTGCAACGCTATCTGGACGAGCACGGTTTGGAAGATGCCCATGTTATGACTGGCGTGACAAAGCGGCAGGGCGGCAACCGCACTGTCGCGCAGTTGAAAGCCGAGCGCGAGCAGGAATACCAGCAGGAAGTAGAGCGTCCCGCATTGTATTTTGGAGAATCCAAAATTGAACAGGGACTTCACTTTTAAGGGGCAACCATGAAGCAGATTGTATGGATTATCAACGGCTATCTATATGGCGCTACGGTGATTCTACTGGTTGTGCTGGCACTGCTGGTGTATCTGCGTGGGCAGGCCAATCATCTGCCCAACCCGTTTGCCCGCAGGAACATCGTCTATCGCCACAAAGAAAAGGCACAGGGCGTGTTGTTGGGGAAGAAATTCGGCCTGCTGGCTTATTCCCCCGAACAGGACGAGGGACACATCCTTGTAATGGGGCCATCCGGCACAGGCAAGACAAGTGCCCTGCTGATTCCGACTTTGCGGAGTTGGCAGGGCACGGCTCTTGTGGTAGATATATCCGGCGACATATCGGCTAATGTACATACAGAGAACAAAATCATTTTTGACCCCACGGCAAAGGATTGTATTCCGTATGATGTGTTTGCGTCCATTGATGCTGCCCCGGATGATACCGAGCGGCAGGAGCGCTTGGAACAGCTGGCCTATCTGCTGCTGCCGGACAAGGCCAACGACAGCGAGGCGGGCGTATTTTTCACCAAGAACGGGCGCAAGATGATAACAGCAGCGCTTATCTGTTACTATGGAATGGGCTGGGGCTTCATTGAAATCTGCGAATTTTTCCTCGGTCACGATTGGCGTTCCCTGCTGAACGATATTGCCAAGCAGGAAAATGCAGCGGCCAACGCATATATCAGTTCTTTTGCCGGGGCCAGTGAGCAGAACACCGCAGGCTGCAAACAAAGTGCAGATGACGCGCTCAAACTATTTGCAACCAACAGCAAAATTAAAAATGCACTTAGAAAAGTTCCAACTCATGAAAAATCTATCTGTCCGGCCACATTGGAGCAGAACAGCATTTATATTTTCATCCCGGACGAAAAACTCAAAATCTATGGCGACCTGCTGCGCATTATTACGGCCCAGTCGATGGAATACTTTTCATGCAGACCGCCGGAACGCAAGCAGATGATTCTATTTTGTCTTGACGAATTTGCCTCGTTCGGCAAGCTGCAAATCACCGAGGCCTTGCGCAAACTGCGAAAGCGCCACATCCGTATTATGGTGCTGACTCAGTCCTTGGCCGACCTCGATATGATTTACGGCAAAGACGAACGGAAAGCTATGCTGGGCAACTTTAAGTTTACCGTTCTGCTCGGCTGCAAGGATACCGAAACACAGGAATACTTTTCTAAAATGATAGGAGAAAAACACACTCTGTTGGTCGCCGATACCAGCCAGAAGCCGCAGCCTATCATCAAGCCCGCAGACCTCGCACACTTGGAACAAGACCTTATCGTCATTTGTGATGACGGGGCCGTGCGGCTACACAAGAACTTCTACTTCAAATGACGTTGCCAAAAAACGTTTCGTAAGCGGCAACCGGGAGCAGTTCGCTTGGATTTCTCCAAGTGGGCTGCTCCTTTTTCTTTGGCGTAAATCTTTCCGGGGCAGCTTGGGGCAAGTGATTTGGTTCATTTCTAAAAAAGATTGCTTTTTTAGTTTTTATGAAAATACCTGCCACATACTGCCCCAATGAACGTTTTTTGGCAACGTAACTGGAAAAAGGTTCCCATTTTTATGGATTTATGGTACAATTCTTATATTGTGTAAGTGTACCCAAATGCAGCAGTTGGGGGTGTAGGATGTCAACCCAAAGACCACAGCCAGAGTTATCGGCTTACTTTATCCGTGAGAAGCGGATTCTTAAAGCGGCTGATACCGCTAAATACACTGCAAGGTTGAAGGAAATCGACCTGCCGGATGATTATGCCATTTACGGTTATGAACCATCCAGTGGGAGAAAACCCGCTGCTTACTGGGTGTGTAAGCAAAGTGTTGGCGAATGCCCGGAATGTGGTACACCCTATCTGGAGGATGCGATTGCCAGCGTGTCGGAATCCAAGCTGACGCATTATTGCAGAGTAGCAATCCCGCACGAGGGGGAAAAGCCTACCTACGATATTCACCCGGCAACGCTCTATTTGCGGCGTATACGCTGGATGTGCTATAACTGCTATTCCAAGCTGAAAACATACAACGCGAAAATGCAGGATGATTCCCAACTTGTGGATGAGAAAGATAGAAAGCTGACCTTGCAGTTGAAGAAATATCTTGGGCAGCAAGCTATGCATATGGAGATAAATACGCTTGCGGAAATATTTGATATTTCCCCGCATACAGTCAAAAATTGCTTTGACAAAGCATTGGCGGAGTATGAAAAAAGGCGCAATTGGGATGATATTTCTACGCTCGGTTTGTACACTGTAACACTGAATGTGCAGGGGCAACAAACAAATTTTTGCCTATGCGCGGACGTGGATACTGAAAGTCTGATTGAATTGTTCGCCTACGAGGACAAAGAGGCCGCAGCAAACTTTTTGAGCAAGCTAAAGAATAAGCAGAATATCCAACATGTTTTTATCAGCATAGACAGCGCGGCATTTAATTTCGCCAAAACCAATTTCCCTATCAAAACAATTATGGTAGATAGGCTGGATGTTCGCAAGCGCTTGCTGAACGGATTGGAAACGGTCAAAAAAGGCAACGATGACAGCCAAGACTTTCCCATACTGCGGCGGCATTGGAAGTTGCTAAAAAATGTGGAAGAGGCAATCCCGGCCAACAGTAAGGATTATGTCTTTCTCAAGGAAGTGCTGAATGCATTCCCCCACGTGGGTGATGCATACTGGCTGAAAGAAGCCGGTATGGATATTTACCGTAAAGCTACGGGCCAGCGCAAGCTGGTGAACGATTGGATTTCCAGCAACAAGTACAATATCCTGCCATATGAACAGTTAGAGCAATGTATGATTCAGGCGCAGGAGCCTGTTGTGCGCTTTGCAGTGCAGTACAATGGCGTTGACCGCAGTAGATATGAAGAAGCTATATTGAAAGCGGAAAGCCCCTTGATAAGTTATGTCGGCCTGACCGGCACAAATAAATCTGCGCTTTGGTCGCGGGCCGCGTCTTTACAGATGATTCGTGCCCGCGTTTTGTACGGCGCTGCCATGATGGCCAACTATTTTGCTGCACAAGAGCCAAACGGAAAATCTCACGAAGAATGCGCAATACATGGGGTAATGTATTTTACAACGGAAACCTTCAAAACAACTGCGAAAATTAACGAACCTGCGGTTAAAGCAGAAACCACGCCAGAAATCTATCTCCATAATTTCAGAATCCCATTATCCATATATCCAACCCTGTTAAGCTACGGTCTGACAGAATACAGGGGTGTATTGTTGGATTTGAAACCGTTGAAAAAAGACGGACTATCGAGAAACAAGCAAACGGAGGAAACAATGTCGGACAAAATTGCCTTTGACGCACTGTGGGATGAATCCCCGATTGATGTCACCCCGGAAGTGAACTTTATTTGGAGCATTGCCAACAAACTGCGCGGCTCCTATATGCCGGATAAGTACGGCGATGTCATTATCCCGATGACAATTCTGCGCCGCTTGGAGTGTGCCTTGGAGCCGCACAAGGAAGCAGTTTTGGCCAAATTTGCAGAAAATCCGAACTATCCGCCGAAGGCAATGTACCGCATTTCCGGCTATCAGTTCTATAACACCTCGCCCTACACGCTGAAAGAACTGTGCAACGAGCCGGACAACATCAAATCCAATTTCAAAGTGTACATTCATGGCTTCTCCGCCGAAGTGCAGGAAATCTTCAATGGCCTTGAAATGAACAGCCATATCGACAAGATGGATAAGGACGGCTGTCTGTTCAGCGTGGTGCAGGCATTTGCCGACTTGGATTTGGACCCAAAGACCTACGACAGCATCAAGATGGGCTATATCTTCGAGCATCTGATTGGCAAGTTCTATCAGAATGTAGACGCAGGTCAGTTTTACACAGGTCGTGACATTATCAAGTGCCTTGTGGCTGTGCTTATCAGCGAAGGCTGTGACGATATTTTCGACGATGGCAAGGTTGTAACTGTCTGTGACCAAGCCTGCGGAACGGGTGGTATGCTCAGCACGGCGTACAGCTTTATCAAGCACTACAATCCCAGCGCCGATGTGCGCCTGTTCGGGCAGGAGTTCATGCCCCAGTCTTATGCTGTCGGTCTGGCCGAGATGATGATTAAGGACCAGAATACTGAAAACTTCCGCAACGCGGATACTTTCAAAGAGGATTGCTTCCCCAACATCAAGATGCGCTTTGTGCTGGAAAACCCGCCTTTCGGTACTCCGTGGGCCGGGAAAGATGCCAAGGCCGGGCAGGAGGATGCGGTCCGCAATGAGTTCAAGCGCGGCAAGAATGGACGCTGGGGTGCAGGTCTGCCAAGCGGCGGCGACTCCCAGTTGATTTTTATGCAGTCGGCCATTGATAAGATGGACGATAAAGTTGGTCGTGCTGCGATTATCGAGAACAGCAGCCCTCTGTTTACGGGCGGCACGGCATCCGGCGAGAGCCAGATTCGCCGCTGGATTCTGGAACAGGATTTGCTGGAAGCCATTATCGCGCTGCCCACCGACCTGTTTTACAACACGGGCATTGCCACCTATGTCTGGATTTTGTCCAAGAACAAGCGCCCGGAGCGCAAGGGCTATGTGCAGTTGATTGATGCCACCACCATCTTCCACAAGCTGCGCAAGGCGGCAGGCAACAAGAAAAACGAACTGCTGCCAGAGGACCGCAGCAAAATCGTTAAGCTGTACACGGCATTTGAAGAAAACGAATACTGCAAAATCTTCAAGAACGAAGAGTTTATGTACCGCGAATATACGGTCATGCAGCCGTTGCAGCGCAGCTATGCCATTACGGAGGAGCGCGTTGACCAGATGTTGGCGGACGGTACGCTGAATTCCGTATATGACCCCGCCAAGGTCGATGAACTGGAAGAACAGGGCGCGCAGATTTCCGTCAAAGACAAAATGAAGTTAGACAAGCTGTATGAGCAGAAGCCTGTTTACGAGGGCATTGTCTCTGCTTTGCAGAACGCCGCTTCGGATGAAGTCTATCTTTCTCCGGAGGCATTTATGCCTGTATTGCGCAAAGTGCTGGCAGCAGTGACCGATGATAAAAAGCTGCTGGACAAAATTGCGGATGGGCTGTCCGTGATGGATAAGAGCGCTGAAATCCAGCGGGATAAGCACGGCGAAATCCTCTATGACAAGGCTTCCAAAGATACCGAGTTTGTGCCTTACGAGGAATCCATCGATGAATATATGGCGCGGGAGGTTCTGCCCCATGTGCCGGACGCAAAGGCGTTCTGGGAAGAAAAAGCAGATGCCAAAAAGCCTGTTATCAAGACGGGCGCTGAGATTCCCTTCACGCAGTATTTCTACAAGTACGAGCAGCCTGTACCCAGTGAGGAACTGGCAAAGCAGTTTATGGAACTGGAACAGTCTGTCAGCCAGCGCATTGCGAAGCTGTTTTGGTAAGGTGGTGGAAGCGTGTATAAAAATGTAACTACGGAGTGGGCAGAAACACTCCCGACTGGTTGGAAGGCTGTTCCACTAAAGCGACTTCTGGAGAATGGTTCGATGAAGGTTGGACCATTTGGTAGCCAATTATCTGGAAATGATTTCAAAAATGAAGGCTTTTGGGTTTATAATCAAAGAGCGATTGTTGACGAAAATTTTAGTGACAACACGGTATTTATTGATGCATCCAAATACAATTCTATGAGAGCTTTTCATGTACACGCAGGGGATATACTTGTTACAACCAGAGGAACCATCGGTCGTATATGTCAAATCCCAATCAATTACAATGAAGGTATAATTCATCCATGCGTCATAAAATTTAGACTTTCCGGAGAAGAAATTCCTTTTTCCTTCCTCAAACACATTTTCAATGAGTCTAATATTGTTAAAGAACAATTACTATTTTTAAGCAATGCAACAACAATAGATGTCATATATAGTGGCACATTAAAAGATATTAAAATTCCTGTGCCACCAAGAAATGTTCGGAAAAAGATTTCGGCGTTTCTTGATTTCCAATGCTCCGAAATTGATGCCATCTCTGCTGATATTCAGAAAGAAATCGAAACATTAGAGCAGTACAAGCGTTCGGTCATTACCGAGGCTGTCACCAAGGGACTGAACCCAGATGTGGAAATGAAGGATAGCGGTATTGAGTGGGTCGAAAGCATTCCCGCCCATTGGGACGTTCGCCCTCTGTATTATTATTTTGCCGAAAGAAAGAAAAAGAACTATCTCGGACAAGAGCAGAACTTGTTGTCACTCAGCTATGGAAAAGTGATTCGAAAAGACATCAATACATCTGAGGGACTTCTGCCGGACAGCTTTAATGGCTATAACATTATTGAGCCGGGAGATATTGTTCTTCGACTTACGGATTTGCAAAATGATAAGCGTAGCCTGCGGACAGGGCTTGTTAAAGAACATGGCATTATTACTTCTGCATATGTAACATTAAAGGCGGCTAAAGAAGTGGTTCCAGAATATTTTCATTACCTTTTGCACGCCTATGATGTTATGAAGGTTCTGTACAATATGGGCAATGGTGTTCGTCAAGGCTTGAATTATAGTGAGCTTTCCAAGATGCACATTGTCGCACCGCCACTTGATGAGCAGAAAAATATCGCAGCACGCCTTGATTGCGTGTGCAAAGGGATAGAATCGATAATTGCAAGCAAAAACAACAGCTTGCGGTTATTGATTCTTACAAAAAATCACTTATCTACGAATATGTGACAGGCAAAAAGGAAGTTTCGAATGGGCAGTGAAAGCATAAAAAGCGTAAGCCAATATATCGAAGAAGTTTGCAATGTTACTAAAAAATGTAAGAACTTTTACCCTATAGTAAACGAAGCGCCTCTGTTTCGAGGACAACCCGATACAGCATTTGAACTTATGCCCTCTATTGGGCGAGGTCGAAAAAGTGAAATTGATGTGACAATTTTGAATGAAGAACGAAATTTGATTGATATGGCAAAATTCCGAATGCCGTCAATTTTCACAAATGACCTGAAGCCTGTGGAATTGCTGGCTATGTTACAACATCATGGCATCCCTACACGATTGCTTGATGTGACAGAAAACGCCCTTGTTGCGCTCTATTTTGCTTGTTGTGACGAAAAGTGTACGAACAAAAACGGTGAAGTGATAGTATTCAAGGACACACAACGCACTGTCGGAAACTATCCCATTATTGAAGCGATTGCAGATACTTATAGGCTTTGCCGTGGAACATGGATTAGGCCTAAGGAATTTTTTCAAAATGCCCAAAACATGGATTATTTTGCTGAACAAAAATATCTGTTACAGTTAATGAACAACAATAAGCGCGATAATAAAGACGCATCCTTTATTTCCGACTACGATAGTTGGTTGTTAGGAATTGCAAATAACCCGCTGTTTATTTATGCGCCCTTTACAAATTTAAGGCAACGGATGCAGCAAGGGCGTTACATTTTATTTCCAAATGCCATTGATAAAGAAAATGACACTGTGATAATCAAGGATTTGATTCGACCAATTTCTAAGGACAGCGAATGTGTTGTTGCAAGAATTCAAATAGCTGCGGAAGATAAAGAAAATATTTTGCGAGAATTAAAATTCTTTGGCATTAGCCGCCAGACACTATTCCCAGATAATGTCGATATCGTTTGCGATGAAATCAAAAAAGCTGCCTATAACAAAATACAAGACAAAAATTGAAGTATTGCCCGTGCGAGGAGGGATAAATTTTGAAACATATCGGAACTGAGCGTGACTATCAGCGTTATATCATCGACTATTTAATTGATAATAACGGCTACATAGAGCGCAAATGCAAAACGAATTATGACCGCACCACGGCCATGGACCGTGAACTGCTGTTTCGCTTTCTGGACACGACACAGCCGGACACAATGGCGGCACTGCGGAAAATCTACAACGGGCAGACCGAGGAAACCATCGTTAAATTTATACTCCAGAGCATCGACAACAAGGGCAGCAGCCTTATCGAAACGCTGAAATCCGGCATTGAGATTTCCAATATGCATCTGGACTTGCTGTACAGTAAGCCCGCCACCGATTACAACATTGACCTTGTCGCCAAGTACAATGCCAACATTTTCTCCATCATGGAGGAAGTCTGGATTAACGATGACCAGCGCATCGACCTTGTTGTGTTCCTGAACGGCTTTGCCATTGCAACCTTTGAGCTGAAATGCCAGAGCGCAGGTCAGAACTACCGCATGGCAATCAAGCAGTATTCTGAGGACCGCGACCCGAAGAACCGTCTGTTCCTGTTCAAAGCAGGCGCTCTGGTCAACTTTGCCATGGACCTCGACACCTGCTATATGACCACCAAACTGGACGGTCTTGGCACACGCTTTATCCCGTTCAACCGTGGGCGCGGCGAGGGTGTCAACACCGGGGAAGGCAACCCCTTGGATGACGGCGTGGACGATTATCCGATGCATTATATGTGGGATGATATTCTGCGCCGCGACAGCCTGATTGAACTGATTACCAAGTTCGTTTTCATCCAGCGTGAACAGGTCGTGGACGAACTGACAGGGAAAAAGTCCGTCAAAGAAAAGCTGATTTTCCCGCGCTACCATCAGCGCGATGCCGTCCGCCAGCTTTTGGCGGATGCCGAGTACAACGGCACACAGCTTAATTATCTGATTGAGCATTCCGCAGGTTCCGGCAAGACCAATACCATCGCATGGCTGGCGCATCGGCTGGTATCCCTGCACGATACACAGAACCAAATCGTTTACGACAGTGTTCTGGTCATTACAGACCGTGTTGTGGTAGACCGCCAGTTGCAGGACGCTATCAAGGGTATCGACCACAAGAGCGGCCTTGTCTGCACTATTGATGATAAAAAGACCTCTGCAGACCTTGCCGATGCGCTGAAGGGAAACTATAAAATCATTGTCACCACGATTCAGAAATTCCTCTATGTGGATTTCTGGAAGCTGGCGCAGAATCAGAACAATAAGACCTTTGCCATTATCATTGACGAAGCCCATTCGTCCACGTCCGGCAAGGATATGATTGCGGTCAAAAATACGCTGGGGCAGAATGATGGTCCCGAAGAAGCCGATGCGCAGGATGCTATCGAAAATGAAATCCAGCGCCACGGCAAGGCACCCAACGTGTCTGTCTTTGCCTTTACTGCCACGCCCAAGCCGATGACACTGCGCCTGTTTGGCCGTGAAAGCATTGATGCGGACGGAAACCCTGTATATCAGCCGTTCCACCTGTACAGCATGAAGCAGGCCATCGAAGAGGGGTATATCCTTGATGTGCTGCAAAATTATATTGAGTACAAGACCTACTTCAAGCTGAACAAGACCATCGAAGATGACCCAGAGATGAAGACGATTGCCGCCAAGCGGCAGATTGCACGGTATATTGATTTGTTTGACGACAATATCAATCAGCGCGTCAATATCATTGTCGAGCATTTCCGTTCCACTGTCATGCAGGAACTCGGCGGGCAGGCAAAAGCAATGGTTATCACGGCATCCCGCGAGGCTGCTGTGAAGTATCGTCAGGCGTTTGAAGATTATGTCACCCGGCATAACTACAAGGATGTAAAGGCGCTGGTGGCGTTCTCCGGCAAAGTGAAAATTGACGATACTGAATATACCGAGCCGAGTATGAACGGTTTTGCCGAGGATAAACTACCGAAAGTATTTGACGGTGACGAGTATAACGTCCTGCTGGTGGCAAATAAGTATCAGGTCGGTTTCGACCAGCCGAAGCTCTGCGCCATGTATGTGCTGAAAAAGCTGCGCGGTGTAAATGCGGTGCAGACGCTTTCCCGCTTGAACCGTGTGTGCCCGCCCTTTGATAAAAAGGTTGTGGTCATGGACTTTGTGAACCACGCAGAGGAAATGGAAGAAGCCTTTGCGCCGTTCTACACCACAACGGTGCTGTCCAACACAGCTACGATTGCCCAGCTCCGCGAACTGGAAAATAAGATTGACGGCTACAATGTTCTGGATGACCGCGATGTTGATACGGTTGCAAGCATCGTCTACAACCCGAAAGGAAAGCGCACCACAGCCAAAGAGGACCGTCTGGTTTACCAGTGCATCCAGCGTGCTGTGAATGTGCTGAAGAATCAGTTCAACGAGGACCACCAGCGTGCTTTTACCAAGAACTGCCGTGGCTTTGTACGTTTGTATGAGTTCCTGTCGATGGCATCCAGCTTTGGCGACCCGGAACTGCACAAGAAATATGTGTTCGTTAATCTGCTGTTGACCTATTTGGTCGTTGGCAACAGCGGCGGCATCAGCTTGAAAGATAAGATTCAAGCTACGAATTTTTGGCAGGAAAGTCAGGGCGATAAAGGCAACAAGCAACGCCACGCCAGCGCCCCGAACGTAAAGTTGAGCGGGGCCGATGTTGGTCTGACTGTGGATGAAGTAAAGCATCTGTCGGAAATTATTGATGAGGTGAACTCCCGCGCAGGCAAGGGCTACGACAGCAGTGCTATGACGAAAGTTATGCTGCAAATCAAAGACTTGCTGCTGCACTCGGAAAAGCTGAAGACCTCCGCCAAAAATAACACCGAGCAGGACTTTGAGTTCAGCTTCTATGACAATACCGATGACGCGCTGATTGAGGGACTTTCACAAAATCAGGACTTCTTCAGCCTGCTGCTGAGTAATGACGACATCAAGCACCGTGTGCTGGGTGTGTTCCTGCATGAGGTTTACAAGGAACTGCGGGAGCAGCCATAAACGGCGTGTAGGGCAACCAATTACAAAATTGACCGCCTGAGCATCATTCAAATGCATCTGTAAAACTAAAAATACACTTTTAAGGAGTGGCTGTGAAAGCAGCTGCTCCTTATTTTTTGCAACTTTAACAGCATACTGCACTATACGGGTAAAGTTACAGCATACTGCCGTTATACGCTAATAGTTGTTTCCCCTATATGGCACTATAATTTTAGCGTGCACAGAAATTATGAAAGGAAAACATGGCGCGCTATGAAATTGAATTATGAAAATCGTATATGAAAACGTAAGTGACCGCCTCCAGACCATCCTCTCTCGCCTGAAAGGCGTGAAGAAGGTTGGCCCGAACACCTATCGGGCTTACAGCCCTCTCCGTGACGAGAAGGAACCCAGCCTGTACATCACCGAGAAACCCGATGGCACCATTCTTATGTGTGACCACGGTGGCGGCGACACCAAAGCAATCCTCGAAGCCATTGGGCTGACGATGCGTATCCTGTTCCCGGATGGTGGGAGTTCCGGATCAGAGCCTAAGGGCTCTGACCCGGAACGGAAGGTTGCTGCCATCTACCAGTACCTTGACACAAACGGAGAACTCGTTGCAGAGAAAGTCCGTTATACGAACAAAACCTTCTTCTGGCGCAGCAAAAAACCTGACGGCAGCTACGACTACCATAAACCGAAGAATGTTCCCCTGTATAATGGAACAGTACTGGAAAAGACGGAAGCAGTCTTTCTGGTTGAGGGCGAAAAGGATGTTGACACGCTCACGAAATATGGTCTCCCGGCGGTCAGCCTGCCGAATGGCGCCCATTGGGAAAATGAGTATGTCGCATACTTTTCCGACAAGGTGATTATCATCCTGCCGGACAACGATGGTGCAGGTCGTGGCTACGCAAAAGCAGCACTCAAGGCACTTAAGCCCACGAATTACAACACGGGCATTATGCAGCTGAATAACTGGTGGTCGGAAATCCCCGAAAAGGGCGATGTTTCCGACTATATAGCGGCAAAGGGCGAGGAAGCAGTTGCAAAACTGAAAGAAACTCTCGATGTCGTGACCCGGAACAAGAAACCGGCTCCGGCCGTAAAGGCTGTGCCCGCTGCGCAGTGCAGCACGGCGACTGTTACGGTAGCTGCCACGTCTGCCCCGTTGATGCTGAAAACCCACATCGATTATTGCATTGTCATCAAGAAATTTGACCCTCACTCCAACCCCAAGTATTCTACTACCGATAACGGAAGCGGACGGCTCTTTTCTGACATCGTCAGGGGGCAGGCTCGCTATGTGGCAAGCCGCAAATCGTGGTTCATCTATGACGGAGCTCGTTGGGCACCCGATGAAGGCAACATGGCAACGATGGAAATGTGCAAGGCCATTGGCGATGCACTGACCCATTACGCCTTTGCAATTCAGGATGAAAATGAGCGCAATCAGTATCTGAAGTACACCATGCGCTGGATGACGCGCAATTATCGCAAAACCATCCTTGACGATGCCGCCAGTGTTTACAACATCGGCATGGGCGAGTTTGACGCAGACGTGAATTTGCTCAACTGCAAAAACGGCACGTTGGATTTGAAAACCATGCAGTTTCGCAGCCACAACCCTGACGATAAAATCACCAAGATTGCCGATGTCGTTTACGACCCCAATGCAAGATGCCCTCGCTTCGAGCAGTTCCTGACTGAAGTCATGAGCGGTGATGCAGATAAAAGTGCATTTTTACAAAAAGCACTGGGGTACGCACTTAGCGGCGATTCCCGGTACGAGTGTATGTTCATCTTGTATGGTGCAACGACCCGTAACGGCAAAAGTACCCTGATGGAAAGTATTCTGCGTGTGTTTGGTGACTACGGTCTGACCGTTGCCCCGGAAACGATTGCGGCAAAACAGCGCAACAGTTCCGGGCCGAGTGAAGACCTTGCCCGCCTTGCAGGCAGACGGCTTGCCAATATCTCCGAACCCTCACGCGGGATGCGGCTGAATGCTGCGCAGGTAAAGAGCATGACCGGCAATGACAGCATCAATGCCCGCTTCCTGCACTGCAATTCGTTCGATTTCCGCCCCCAGTTCAAGCTGTACATCAACACCAACTATCTGCCCAGCGTGGATGATATGTCCCTGTTTTCTTCTAATCGTGTGCGCGTCATTCCGTTTGAGCGCCACTTTGAGCCGCAGGAGCAGGACCCGAATTTGAAGCATGTGTTTGCGGAAGAAGATGCCAAGAGCGCTATCCTGAATTGGCTGATTGCCGGTTGGCAGCTGCTGCAGAAGGAAGGGCTGAACTCTCCGGCAGCAGTTGTGGAAGCCACTAAGGAATACAGCCACGACAGCAACAAGATTGCGTTGTTTGCAGAAGACAATCTGGAACCCGATGCAAATCGTGAAGTTCGTACTTCGGAAATCTATGCTCACTATAAAGTGTGGTGTGAGGTCAACGGTTGTCTGCCGGAGAATAGCACCAACTTTAAGAAGTCCTTGCAGGCGATTGGAACTGTTGTCCGCAAGCGTCCTCGTGACGGTAGCGAGAAGACGACGCTTTTGCTCGGCTATCGTTTGAAGTAAGAGGGCACTTATGAAGTACGAAGTCCCTATCTGGGAAAAATACTGTCTTACGCTGGATGAAGCCGCTGCTTACTTTGGCATCGGTGTCAACAAGCTGCGGGAAATGACGGACGATTCAACCTGCACGTTTGTGGTCTTCAATGGAACGAAGCGCCTTATCAAGCGCAAGAAGCTGGAAGAATGTCTCGCTGATACAGATGTGATTTAATTCAGAATGGTTCCCTGATCGGGCCTGCGGCCCGCTCAGGGATTATCTGAACCTATCACATTGACACCAGAATTATAGAAAAACGTAATATTGGGGCTGGCAAAAAGGCTTTGGGCCTGTTATAATGGCAGGTGTAAAGCCTTTTCTGCCTTATAGTAGAAAAGGAGCCATACGATGGAACGCCGTAAGGATAAGAATAACCGCGTATTGAAAGATGGTGAGAGCTACCGGGAGAAAGAGCATCGTTATATGTATAGGTGGATTGATGGCGATAAGAAGCGCCATTGCACCTATGCACAGACGCTGCGCGAATTGCGTAAGAAGGAAGAGGAAATCAACCGCAATAAAAGTGACGGCATCAGTAGCGCAGGAAGCAACCTGCGTTTGGATGACGTGTATAAGCTGTGGAAAAAGAACAAGGTCGGTCTAAAGCAGTCCACTTATGTGAATTACCTGTATATGTATGACCACTTTATCGGCCCCAAAATCGGGAAGATGAAAATCAAGGACATTCGCAAATCGACAATCCTTGGTCTTTATAACGACCTGACAAGGAGCAACGATATTGGCAAGACGATGGCAATTAACACGCTGGAGACGATTCACAACGTACTGCGGCAGGTCTTGCAGGTCGCAGTGGACGATGACTACATCCGTAAGAATCCAACGGATGGGGTTTTGCGCGAAGTTAAGCAGGCCAATAATTACGAACGTCCGAAGCGCAAGGCGTTGACCTTGGAACAGCAGAATGCGTTCGTGAAGTTCCTAAAATCTAAGCCGCTGTACTACGCTTGGAGCATTTTGTTCGCCGTCCTGTTGGGAACAGGTTGCCGCATTGCAGAATTTGTCGGTCTGCGTTGGTGCGATATTGATTGGGAAAACAACACGATTTCTATCAATCATAACTTGGTCTATCGGAAGCATACAGATGGCAAATGTTACTTCTCCGTGACAACACCAAAGACAAGCGCCGGATGCCGGACTATCCCGATGCTGAAAGGTGTCCGCAGGGCACTGGAAGACGAAAAAATTCGGCAGCAAGAATTAGGCATTAAGTGTACAACTGTAATTGACGGCTACACGGATTTCGTCTTTTTCAACCGCTTTGGGCAGCCCCACAATCCGGCAGCAATTAACCGCGAAATTGACCGGCTCGTACTTGCGTACAATGCGCAGGAAATGGAACAGGCGGAAGAAGAAGACCGCACTCCCGTTATCCTGCCGGATTTCAGCTGCCATCAGCTGCGGCACACTTTTTGCACCCGCTATTGCGAGATTGAACCCAATATTAAAGTGATTCAGGAAGTCATGGGTCACAAGGACATCAAAACGACAATGGAAATCTATGCGGAAGCACAAAAGGAATTGAAAGAACGCTCCGTACAGAATATTTCTGGAAAATTTGATGTCTACTAAGCATCTGACACCACTGACACCAATATTGACACCAAATGCGCGTTGATATATAATAGTTTATGTGGAGATACATAACTCCCTGCGAAAGAAAAAATGCTATCGTAACGGCTTTTAATGGGATATAAAGACCTATATAAAATGGTCTGGTCAAATCCCCACGATGAAGCCTATTGACCAGTAATTTATTAAAAATATCACGTTGAAACGTTAAACGAAAAAACGCGATGAACGTAAAGAACTGCGTCATGCCTTGTTTGACATCAATTTGACAGCGATTTCATGATGTATTACGCCTTAACGTGTGGCGTTGCGGTTGTCATATAGAGCGCAATTCAAGTTTGAATAAAACCCATAGAGCACTTCTTAGAGAAATCTGAGAGGTGCTCTTTTTGTTTATCCAGACGGTCAACTTCTGATAGTCAGACAATTTTGTGGGGGATTTATATGAAAAACGAGTACAAACCAATCAAGCCTATGAAAGAAGTGCCAAATCAGCTTCGTAAACTGCGCCGCCAGTTCTTGCGGTATCAGCAGGCGGAAATCGTGTACAGCTTGTCACACAAGAAACTGTTTGAACTTGCCAGCGATGCCGGTGCAAGTAGGAGCATACCTGACCGCACCGGTTGGCTTTTCCCAACACGTGATAGTTTACTTGCAGAATTTGTACACTGATGATGTCTATGATTTGGAGCTTTATGAATCGAATGGGTTAGCCGCTGTTGAACCAAATGTACTGAGCGGAAAATATGCGTTTCTTTCCGCTTGTGTTGTTGGCGATGCAGAAAACCGTTACCAGTTCAGCTGTAAACAGAACGAGCTTTCCACGGAAACCGGTGCGGATTTTCACTTGACAGTAACAGACACCGTAAATCCTGAACGCAAAATGAGCACCCCAAGCCGAGATCAGAATGTCACGGTGCAAGCGGCGAACGGTTTCAACAATCGGGATACAGTTGCAGCGGAGCAGCCGATCATAGAGCCAGGGGTCGTTTCCCAACCTGTAAAGCAGCAGGAAAAGCAGTTTGATCTGCTTTCCCTACTGCTGGACTTTATGCCGGTGGTGCTTGTGGGTGCGGTGCTCTTTGCAATACGCCGCAAGCGCTGCCACTGAGCCCCGCAGGGGTAACCGGAGCGTGAGCGACGGTTAGCAAGCATTGCATCTGTATATACACAGATGCGCTCAGGGACACCCTGAAACCCGTTTTGGGGAATATTCCCCATGCCCTTTTGACGAGAAATGGACCGGATAGATGAAAAAGAACAGAGAACGACCGATCAGCAAACTGCTCTTTTTTTCGGAAGAAGAGCTTCAAATCATTCAAGGAAAAATGCAGGAAGCCGGGATGACAAACTTCTCCGCTTATTGCCGGGAACAGCTGGTTAAGGGCGAAGTGCGTCATTACGATTTTCAGGTGCTTAAAGAGCAGACGGCTTATATTGGGCGAATCGCCGGCAGCATAAACCAAATTGCAAAACGCTGCAATGAAAATAAGTCGGTTCACACCAATGATGTAGAGCAG
>ERZ1673747.1714-NODE-1714-length-20370-cov-7.816983_pt1 | contig 20370 bp, 19 predicted proteins | sample MGYA00580220_ERZ1673747 | MGnify/ENA primary metagenome ERZ1673747 (study PRJEB41218, sample SAMN15661769) | gut metagenome | host: Homo sapiens | place: Canada: London | collected 2015-08-20/2019-03-30 | study: EMG produced TPA metagenomics assembly of... | reverse complement strand
AGTCGAAACACCCCTCCCTGCCTCTGGCCCGCGCGGAGCGCAAGCCATTTGACCGTAAGAAAAAACCTGCCCCGCGCCACCAGCGCGCGAACCTGCTTAAAGAAAATCCGGCCCTACTGCAACAGCGCTCTGACCCCCGCGCTACCAGCGCGCATTCTCACTTAAAGGAAACTCAGCCCTGCCGCAACAGCAAAAATCAGACGTTGAACAGGAACTCGATGACATCGCCGTCCTTGACGACATATTCCTTGCCCTCGGTGCGCTGCAGGCCCTTGGCCTTGACGGCAGCATAGTCGAAGTTGTTGGCCTCGAGGTCGCTGTAGCCGATGACGCTGGCACGGATGAAACCGCGCTCGAAATCGCTGTGGATCTTACCGGCAGCCTGCGGGGCCTTGGTGCCCTTGCGGATGGTCCATGCGCGGCACTCCTTCTTGCCGTCGGTCAGGAAGGAGATGAGGCCCAGCAGGTCGTAGCTGGCGGTGATGAGGTTGTCGAGGCCGCTGGCCTCGATGCCCATCTCGGCGAGGAAGGCTTTCTTCTCCTCGGGGGTGTAGTCGGCGATGTCCTCCTCGGTCTTGGCGCAGATGGGGATGTAACGTGCACCCTCTTCCTTGGCGCGTGCAGCCACCAGCGGGACGTACTTGTTGTTCTCGATGCCCTCCATCAGGTCGTCCTCGCCCACGTTGCAGGCGTAGAGGACGGGCTTGCTGCTCAGCAGGCCCATCTCGTGGAGCACGGCCTGCTGCTCGGCGTCGTTCTCGTCGAAGTCGAAGCTGCGGGCGGGCTTGCCGCTTTCCAGATGAGCAGCAAGCTGCTGCAGCCATGCAGCCTCGGCGGCGGCCCCCTTGTTGTTGCCGCTCTTTGCAGCCTTGGCCATCCGGCCTGCGCGGTTCTGGACGACCTCGAGGTCGGAGAGGATCAGCTCATAGTCGATGGCGTCGATGTCGGAGATGGGGTCCACGGCCTCGGCTTTGGTCACATCCTCCACGACATGGATGATGTTGTCGTCGTCAAAGCAACGCACCACATGGACGATGGCGTCGCACTCGCGGATGTGGCCGAGGAATTTGTTGCCGAGGCCTGCGCCCTGACTTGCGCCCTTCACGAGGCCCGCGATGTCCACGAACTCCACGATGGCGGGGGTCTTTTTGTTGGTCTGCCAGATCTCAGCCAGCTTGTCCAGCCGCTTGTCGGGCACGGCCACGATGCCGCTGTTCGGCTCGATGGTGCAGAAGGGATAGTTTGCGGCCTCCGCGTTCTTGGTGGAGGTGATGGCATTGAACAGAGTGGACTTGCCGACGTTGGGCAGGCCGACGATACCAAGTTTCATATAAAATACGCTCCTTCACGTCTGATAGACATATTGATACATCTATCATTATACGCGAAGGAGCGTAGGAGTGCAAGGGTCAATCCTTCAGTTTGCTCAGATAGCGGTAGATCGTCGCCTCCGAGGAGCCGAGCTGTGCCGCCACCTCGCTGACAGCGCCCTTCATATAGAAGATGCCTGCCTGCTGCAGGTCGTCCACGATGCGTATTTTTTCGTCCATCGTCAGGCGGTCGGGAGGCAGGACACTGCCGGTCACATCGGTGATGGCAGCCTGCACCGCGTCGGGGAGGCTGCTGACGAAATTTTCGACGCCCAGCGTGGGGCTTGGCTCCTGATGCGCCCCACAGAGGGCCAGAAGCTCCTGCGCCATCCGGCTGTATTTGGCGGCGTCAAAGTTGACGCAGAGCATCCCGATAAGCTCGCTGCCGTCCTTGATAAACATGGTGGAGGAGCGCAGCCGCCCCTTGGCCTGCGATGCACCTTGATAGCCCGCAACGTAGGGCTGCTTCTCGTACACCCTGCCGTGGATGAACCGCAGCGCCATGTTGGACAGCGGCGCACCCTCGGTGCGGCCGCTGATGTTGTTGTTCACGATGGCTGCGATGGTGCCCTCCTCACTGGTCAGATCATGCAGCACCACCTCATAGTCCGGCCCCAACGCCTCACCCAGAAACGAAACCAGCGTCCGATACGGCTCCAGCCTTGCGTCCATGTATGTCACCACTTTCCATTGTTTCATAAGAAAAATAATGAGAATTTATTCTCATCTCTCTGCCTGTATCATATCACGTTCATCGGCTGTTGACAATGATGATTCGAAAACTCGCTGAAAATTCGTGAAACTGCCTCAAAAAATCCTGCGGATTTGTCACAAGTGATAATAATTTATCATCAAGAGAAAAAATTGTTGACTTTTGCCGCACACCGCGTTAGGATAGGGGCAGGACAAGGGGCACGAGGGCAAGCCGTGGCCCTGCAATTCGGAAAAAGGAGAGAGAATTATGAAACAGGCAATCGCCACTGCACAGGCGCCCGCAGCCATTGGGCCATATTCGCAGGGCATCGCAGCAGGCCAGACGGTCTACGTCTCCGGCCAGCTCCCCATCGACCCCGCTACCGGGGCCATCCCCGAGGGCATCGCGGCCCAGACCGCGCAGTCCCTCAAGAACATTCAGGCCATCCTTGCCCAGCAGGGCATGACACTGGCAGATGTAGTGAAGACCACGGTCTTCCTTGCAGACATGAATGATTTTGCCGAGATGAATCAGGTCTACGGCGAGTACTTCGCACAGCCCTTCCCCGCACGGAGTGCCGTGCAGGTGGGCCGTCTGCCCAAGGACGCACCGCTGGAGATCGAATGCATCGCCGTGAAATAACAGAGCATTCTATAGCAGTTTGCGTTTTTAATGCACAAGCAACATCCGCAAACTGCATATCGCAAATATGCTATTTTGATAGGCACTATTTTTGAAAATTGCGATAAAAGAGAAAGAGACGGTGCAATACTATGGAACAAAATATGTTCATCCGCATCCTGAACAGTGAGATGGAGCTGGCTACCGGCTGCACCGAGCCGGGCGCTGTGGCCCTGACTGCCGCCGAGGCAGGTCAGGCCCTGCGGAAGGCCGGTGTGGACAAGGCCGAGGAGATCACGGTCAACGCCAGCATCAACATCATCAAGAACGCCATGTCGGCGGGCATCCCCGGCACCGATTACGAGGGCATGGACTATGCCGCCGCCATCGGTGCGCTGGGCGGTGATCCGGTCTACCTTCTGGAGGTCATGAACCATGTCCCCCGTGAGACGGTGGAGGCAGCCGCCGCGCTGGTCAAGGCCGGCAAGGTCAAGGTGAATGTGGCGCAGGTGCCCCAGAAGCTCTACATTGAGGTCATCGCCAAGGGCGGCGGCCACACCGGCCGCGCCATCGTCCGCGACCTGCACACCAACGTCGTGCTGGTGGAGCAGGACGGTACGGCGACCCTCGACAAGCAGGACGCGGATACCGCCGCATCCGGCGACAGCGATGTCGTCACCCCGGAGCAGATCGCGTCCTTCCTGACCGTCCGCTCCATCTGGGACTACTGCACCAAGGAGCTTGACCCCATGCACGATCCCATCGACATCATCCGCAGCGCCGTGCAGGTCAACTCCGTCATCAGCGATGAGGGCCTTTCCAAGGAATACGGCCTTGCCATCGGCCGCAACCTCGACCTCAACTGCCGCAAGGGCCTCATGACCCGCGACCTGACCACCAACTCCATGATCGCTGCCGCCGCCGGTGCAGACGCCCGCATGGCAGGCGCGCCGGTGTCGGTGGTGGCCAACTCCGGCAGCGGCAATCAGGGCATCACCGCAACGATGCCCGTCGTGGCAGCCGCCCGCTGGCTGGGCATCGATGAGCCGACCATGCTGCGTGCCGTCACCCTGTCCAACCTCATCGCCATCCGCATCAAGTCGAAGTTCGGACGCCTGAGCAACCTCTGCGGCGCGACCGTCGCCGGGACCGGCGCGGCCTGCGGCATTACATACCTGCTGGGCGGCGGCTATCACGAGATCTGCTGCGCCATCCAGAACATGGTGGGCAATGTCACTGGCATGGTGTGCGACGGCGCAAAGGCAGACTGCGCGCTGAAGATCTCCACCTGCGTCAATGCCGCCTGTCAGGCAGCGGCCATGGGCACCCGCGGCGTCCGTGTCCAGAGCACGGACGGCATCGTGGAGGAGAATGTGGAGCGCACGCTGGACAACTTCGCCATCCTGAGCACCCACGGCACCAGCGACAGCGTCATCCTCGACCTGATGCTCAACAAAGACCACACTCCGGACGCCCAATAAGCGTCCTCACCCTCTAGCAAGCCTGCATCCGCATCCTGCAAAAAACACCCTGCGCCCACAGCGCAGGAGAAAATTAGGGGTAAAATATTATGAAAAAGCTATTCAATAACCTGCCGTTCCGGCTGCTTCTCGGCATCATCATCGGCGTTATTCTGGGCCAGATCTTCCCCGAGAGCGTCATGAAGGTCGTCGTTACCTTACAGTATATCATGGGCCAGCTCATCACCTTCTGTGTGCCGCTCATCATCATCGGCTTCATCGCCCCGTCCATCACCAAGCTGGGCAAGAAAGCCTCCCGTCTGCTGGGTGTGGCGATCGTCATCGCCTACGTTTCCTCCGTCTGCGCAGCCCTCATGAGCACCACCGCAGGCTATGCCCTCATCCCGCACCTGTCCATCGACACTGAGGTGGCCGGTCTGCGGACCCTGCCCGGCGTCGTGTTCGAGCTGAACATCCCCCAGATCATGAGCGTCATGAGCGCCCTCGTGCTCAGTGTTCTGGTGGGTCTGGCTGCTACCTGGACCAACAGCAAGCTGACCTGCGACATCCTCGGCGAATTCCAGAACATCGTGCTGGACATCGTCGGTAAGATCATCATCCCCATGCTGCCCTTCTATATCGCTGCTACCTTCTGCAACCTGAGCTATGAGGGCATGATCACCCACCAGCTGCCCGCCTTCATCCAGATCATCATCATCGTTATGGCTGGCCACTATATCTGGCTGGCTGTCCTGTACCTGCTGGCCGGCGCATACTCCGGCAAAAATCCGTGGGAGGTCCTGCGCCACTACGGCCCCGCTTACCTGACCGCTGTCGGCACCATGTCCAGCGCCGCCACTCTGGCTGTCGCTCTGGACTGCGCCCGCAAGAGCAAGGTCCTGCGCAAGGACATGGTCAGCTTCGGCATCCCCCTGTTCGCCAACATCCACCTCTGCGGCTCTGTCCTCACTGAGGTCTTCTTCTGCATGACCATCTCCAAGATCCTCTACGGCCACCTGCCCAGCATCGGCACCATGATCCTCTTCTGCGCCCTGCTCGGCATCTTCGCCATCGGTGCTCCCGGCGTCCCCGGCGGCACGGTCATGGCTTCTCTGGGCCTCATCACTGGCGTCCTGATGTTCGACGATGCCGGCACCGCTCTGATGCTCGCCATCTTCGCCCTGCAGGACAGCTTCGGCACCGCCTGCAACGTCACCGGCGACGGCGCTCTGACCCTGATGCTGACCGGCTACGCCGAGAAGCACGGCATCCAGAACAACGACAACCTCCAGACCCCGATCCTGTAAGGACCATCAAAAGATTTGAGCGCATTTCCCTGAAAATACCGGAAACTGGGCTGCGTCCCCCATTCTGACCGGCCCGTGTGATGCAAAAGGGGCTTCCTGCAAAGGAGGCCCCTTTTGTGTTCTCCGGCCCTTGGCCGCCAAAGATTCAAAAAATCATACAAAACCTTCTTTATTTTGTCATAACTGTCCCGTATAATAGAATATGAGTTAAACTCGGGATCGCAGCCGGTGCCCGTGCGGGGCTGGCTTTTGACTGGATAGAGGAGGAACACTCACATGGCAAACGAAAAGATCCTCGTCGTGGACGACGATACCAACATCTGCGAGCTGCTGCGGCTCTACCTGACCAAGGAGGGCTATCAGGTCACGACCGCCAACGACGGCGAAGAGGGCCTTGAGAAATTCAACCAGCTCAAGCCTGATATGGTGCTGCTGGATGTGATGATGCCCAAGATGGACGGCCTCGAGGTCTGCCGCCGCATCCGCAAGCTGGGCAATACCCCGGTCATGATGCTGACGGCCAAGGGCGAGACCTTCGACAAGGTGCTGGGCCTTGAGCTGGGCGCAGACGATTACATGGTCAAGCCCTTCGACACCAAGGAAGTGGTGGCCCGCATCAAGGCGGTGCTCCGCCGCTGCACCGCCGCTACCACCCAGACCGAGAGCACCGAAGGCGTCATCGAATTCGACAACCTCCGCCTCGACATGAACAGCTACGAGCTGCGGGTCAAGGGCAAGGTGGTGGAGGCTCCCCCGAAGGAGCTGGAGCTGCTGAACTGCCTCGCCTCCCACCCCAACCGGGTCTACACCCGCGACCAGCTTCTGGACGAGGTGTGGGGCTTCGAGTACTATGGCGACAGCCGCACCATCGACGTCCATGTCAAGCGCCTGCGCGAGAAGCTGGCCGGGGCCTCCGACAAGTGGGAACTGAAGACCGTCTGGGGCGTGGGCTATAAGTTCGAGGTGCGTCAGTAATGCGCAAAAGTATCCCAGTCGCGTTCTTTTCGCTCATGAGCACTCTGCTCATCTTCGGCACGGTGGTCATGGGCGGCTCTGAGCTGGTGCTCTTCAGCCGGTATTTTGCGCAGGAGCGGTACGATACGCTGGATGAGGTGGTCAACGTCGCCCAGCGGACGGCGTCCTATCTTGTGCAGGAGGCCTCTCTGCCCGAGGGCGAAGAGCTGGAAGCCCTGAGCACCAAGCTCGAGATCATCGGCGAGAGCGCGGAGGCCTATCTGTTCTTCACCGACTGCGACGGCAATGTGATACTGGCGTCCGTGCCGGAAAAGCTGACCGGCGATACGGTGGAGGCTGAGGTGCTGGAAAAGGCGGGCAAGGCCAAGGAGAACTACCATCTCTTCGACACACTGGGCGGTGTGCTGGCGGAGAAAAGCTACATCTCGGTGCGTGAGATGCGCAGCGAGGACGGCGCGTGCACCGGCTACCTCTTTCTCTGCTCGTCCGGTGAGCGGCTGGCGGAGTTCCGAAGAGAGTTCTTCTCGAACTTTTTCCTCTCGGCCTGCCTGATGCTGCTTCTGGCCAGCGTGCTCACGAAGGTGATGATGCACAAGCTCACCGACCCGCTCCAGAAGGTGACGGACGCGGCCCAGCGCTTCGGCGGCGGCGACCTGTCCGTCCGGGTCGAGGGCGTGGACGGCGAGGGCGAGGTGGCCGACCTTGCCCGCACCTTCAACAAGATGGCAGACAACATCCAGTCCAACGACAATTCCCGGGGCCAGTTCATGGGCAACATCGCCCATGAACTGCGCACCCCCATGACGACCATCAAGGGCTTCATCGACGGCATTCTGGACGGCACCATCCCGCCCGAGATGCAGAACCACTACTTGCAGCTGGTCAGCGAGGAAACGGGCCGTCTGGCCCGCCTCATCCAGAATATGCTGGACCTGTCCAAGTTGGAGAGCGGCGAATATCAGGTGAATGCCCGGATGTTCAACATCTGGGAGACCCTTACCGGCGTGGCACTCTCGGCCGAACAGCGCATCAACGACGGGATGATCGACATCGACGGCCTGACGATGGACGAGAAGGTACTGGTCTACGCCGACCCCGACCTCATCCATCAGGTGGCCTATAACCTGCTGGACAACGCCATCAAGTTCACCCCCGCCGGCGGCACCATCCGCTTCGGGGTGGAAAAGCTCGGCCCGGAGGTGGAGGTCTCCATCTGGAACTCCGGTCAGGGCATCAGCCCCGAGGCGCTGCCCTACGTTTTCCAGCGCTTTTATAAGGAAGACCAGTCCCGGGGCCTCCATGCCCGGGGCGCAGGCCTCGGCCTGAACATCTGCAAGGTGCTGGTCAACCTCTCCGGCGGTCAGATCCGCGTCGAGAGCCAGCAGGGCGAGTGGTGCAGGTTCGTGTTCACCCTGCCCGTCCAGCCCCCGAACCCCGGCGGCATGAAGCGTCTGCCCGACGAGAGCGGCCTTCCCGGCGCAGTGGAAGACCCGGCCAGCATGAAGCCGGTAGACTGAATCACAGCGGTCAGACTGCTCCCCAGAGGAGCGGTCTGGCTGCTTTTTGCATTGCAGAAGAAGGGGTGCGGGCGGAGTTTACGTCTTTTCCGTGAAAAACACGGCGGCGGGTTTGATTTTTTCGCCGTTTTCATGTAAACTATAAACAACTATGCCGACTGTCCCCCACAAGGGGCGGCGGCAGGGCAAAAACACAAAAAATCTCTTGGAAACAACAGGGAGTAAAATAAAATGACAACGATCAGTCCTTCGATCCTTTCGGCTGACTTCAGCAAGCTCGGCGCAGACTGCCGTATGGTGCTGGATGCCGGCGCAAAAATGCTGCATTATGATGTGATGGACGGCCACTTCGTGCCGAACATCAGCTTCGGCGTCCCGGTGCTCAAGAGCCTGCACAAGGCCATGCCGGATGCGTTCTACGACGTCCATCTGATGATCACCCACCCGCAGCAGTACGCTGAGGCCTTTGCCAAGGCCGGCGCCAGTCTGCTGAACTTCCACCTCGAGTGCGATGACGACATTCAGGAGACCATCGACGCCATCAAGGCGCAGGGCTGCAAGGTGGGCATGACCATCAAGCCCGGCACCCCGGTGGAGGAGCTGGGCTATTATCTCGACCAGCTGGACCTCGTGCTGGTCATGAGCGTGGAGCCGGGCTTCGGCGGGCAGAAGTTCATGCCCTCGGCCCTCGACAAGCTCCGCTGGCTCAAGACAGAGAAGGAGCGCCGGGGCCTGCGCTTCCTGCTGGAAGTGGACGGCGGCGTGGACGCTGCCACCGCTCCGCAGTGCGTCGCCGCCGGTGCAGACGTGCTGGTGGCGGGCAGCGCCATCTATGGTGCGGCCGACCCCGCTGCCGCCGTCCGCGCGCTGGCCGCGCTCTGAGAGGGAACGGCCCATGGATGAAGCATTGATCCGGAAGCAGGAAGAAGAGCTGCAGCACACCGGCAGATACTACAAGCACATCTGCTTTCTCTGCGTGCCGCTGCTCTGCGTCTCCTGCTACCTTTACGGCCTGCGCCCGCTGCTGCTCTGCGGCTTTGCGCTGCTGATGGGCAACCTGTGCGACCGGCTCATCTCGCTGCTGCGCCGCCGCGTCTACCAGCCCGGGGACTATTCCAACGAGAGCTTCGCCCTCGTCATCGCACTGCTGATGCCTGCGACGGTGGACTGGTATGTCCTCGCCGCTGCCATCGTGGCCGGTGTCCTCATCGGCAAAGAGGTTTTCGGCGGCTATGGCAGCTACCCCTTCAACCCGGCTGCCGTGGGCTATGCGGTGGCGGCGGTGTCGTGGCCGGAGCAGGTGTTCCGCTATCCGACCCCTTACACCAGCATCCCCCTGTGGGACGCCTCCGGCGTGGCCACGGCCAGCACCATCTCGGATACCCTGCGCAGCGGCGGCCTCATCAACCTGAGCGGTCTGTCGCTGGCGCTGGGCGAGTATGCCGCCCCGATGGGCGCAGGCTCGGCCCTCGTGCTGGCGGCCTGCGGGCTTTTCCTCTGGGTGCAGAAGGACATCAAGCTGAGCGCTGCCCTGAGCTTTCTCGTCACGGCGGGGGTCATCGTCTTCCTCTTCCCGCGTCAGCTGGGCCTGACCGAGGATGCGTCCTTTGCCGTCAGCGCCATGTTCCGTCTGCGCTGCGTGCGTGACGAACTGCTGACGGGCGCGATGATCTTCAGCGCCGTCTTCCTGCTCAACGAGCCGTATACCTGTGCCCACCACCGGCTGGGCCGCATCCTCTACGGTATCATGGTGGGTGCCTTCACGATGGGCTTCCGCTACTTCGGCGTCTATGAGACGGGCGTCTGCTTCGCGCTGCTGGCTGTCAACAGCATCTCCGGCTGGCTCGACCGCACCGAAGTCCATCTCTACGAGCTGCTCCACAGCAGCTGGAAAAAGCAGACCGGAAAGGGGGATGCCGTATGAAGCGGAGAAGTGCAGAACTCATCGCCCGCGACCAGGAGCGATTCTTCCACCATGACCGCGTCTTCCTGAACAATCCCGTGGTCATGCAGGGCATGGGCCTTGCGCCGCTGGTGGTCCTTGCCACCAACGGCCAGAACGCTCTGATGCTGGCGGCGGCGGTGGCGCTGCTGCTGACGCCCTCCCGTCTGCTGGCCTGTCTGCTGAGCCGCCTGTTCCCCCTGCGGGAGGAGCACCCGTCCAAAGCAGAACTGGAAAAGAAGCTGCTGCCCCGCAGCATCCTCTATTCGGGCAGCGCGGCGGTGGTCTATCTGGCAGCCTACCCCATCCTGAACCGCCTGTTCGGGGTGAGCCTGCTGGTGCTGGGCATCTACCTGCCCATGCTGGTGGTGGAGCCGCTGCTGACCTACCGCTTTGGCCGGGTGCAGGAGTCGCCCCGCAAGGCCCTCTCCAAGGGCGTGCGCATCACGGTGGGCTACAGCCTGCTGCTCCTGCTGCTGGGCTGCGTGCGGGAGTGGCTGAGCGCCGGCACGGTGTTCGGCCATCTGCTCAGCCGCCCCATCCTGCCGATGGCGGGGATGCCGGCAGGCGGCTTCATCGTGCTGGGCGTGCTGTGCGCTGTCTGGCGCGCGCTGGCCAAGAAGCAGAAAGATTATCTGACATCGGAGGCCCGGGGCCTCATGGCCGTCTACCGCCAGAGAGAGGGGGAGCCTCAGGATGAGCAATGATGTGATACAGGCCGTCGGCGTCTTTTTCAGCTACGCCGTGCTGGCCATCTTTGCGCAGAATGCGGTGTTCACCCGCGGTCTGGGCGTCTCCCGGCTGGTCCAGCTGGTGGGCGACGAGCGCACCAGCAGCGGGTGGTTCGCCCTGCTGCTCTGCGTAACGCAGGTGCTGGTGGCTCCGCTGGCTTTCTATGCAGGCGGCTTCGCGGCCGCCCAGCCCAACTTCGCCCAGCTCCGCCCGCTGGTCTATCTGGCCTGCGTGGCGGTGGTGAGCCTGTTTGAATTCCTTGTGCTCTGGGCAGCGCGGGGCAGACACCACGGCGGCCAGCTGCTCCGCATCCTGCCTGCTGCCGCAGTCAACAGCGGTGTGCTGGGCACGGTGCTGGTGGAGCGCACCCAGAGCTTTACGCTGGAGCAGAGCATGGGCTTCGGCCTCGGCAGCGGCCTCGGCTATCTGCTGGCCGTCATGCTGGTGACGGAGGCCGACCACCGTCTGCGCAGCGAGGCCATCCCGGAGGCGTTCCGGGGCCTGCCCATCACGCTGGTCTATGTCGGCGTGCTGGCGCTGGCCATCTATGGTTTTACGGGCCACTCGGTGATCCTGTAAGGAGTGCAGGAGAAAGGGACGAACATGGCAAAGTATAAAAAGGTCAAGCGGTATCACCGCAGTTTTTACAGCCCCGGTATGTGGGCCAAGAAGGTCGTCGGCATCGTGGTGCTGGTGGCCGTGGTGCTGGTGGTGGGCTGGCTGGCTGCGCCCCATGTGCTGGACTGGGCCACCCACACCTGGTATACCGTGGTGCGCAACCGCGACCTCTCGGCCTCGTCCGGGCCGGCAGCGTCCAGCGCGGCCGCTTCGTCCGAGGCGGCGGCAGAGCCTGCGGCCTCCTCGGAGGCGCAGCCTGCTTCGTCGGAACCCGCCGCCGCGCCCGCCAATGCCATCATTGAGGGCAGCTGGGGCGTTCTGGACACCGCTGCGGCCCGGGATGAAGCTTCGCTGCGGGCTGCGGCGCAGGAGCTGGCCCGGCAGGGTGCGGCGTATGCCGTTGTGACTCTGAAGGACAGCAGCGGGCAGATCCTGTACCCCTCCGCCCTCCCCGCTGCGGCGGGCAGCATCGAGGGCGCATCCCTCGACCCGTCCCTCATCGCCTCGGTGCTGAAGGAGAACGGCCTTGTGCCGGTGGCCAGGCTGGCCGCCTTCCGCGACCCCGCCGCCGCCCGCGCCAACCGCGGCATGGCCATCGGCTACACCGGGCAGGAATACCTCTGGCTGGACAATAAGGCCTCGGCCGGCGGCAACCCGTGGCTGAACCCCTATTCCGACGAGGCTGTGCAGTTCATCGGCGACCTCATCGGCGAGGTGCAGAGCATGGGCTTCGACCATGTCCTGCTGGAAAATGTCCAGTTCCCGCTGGCCCAGAACGGCAAGCAGGACTTCGGCTCCACCGGCGGACGCGACCGCAGCGCCCAGCTGGCGGCGGACATCGCCCTGTGGGACGCCCGCTTCAGCGGCAGCGTTACCCTGTGGTACGGCTACTCGCTGGCGCAGGTGACGGACGGGGCTGCCACCGTGGGCGGCAAGGCCGATGCACTGGGCGTTAAGAATCTCGTCGTCGAGGTGCCCGCCAAGCAGACGATGGACGAAGCCGCCCGCAATGCGCTGAGCGACGCTCTGGCAGCCTCCGGCGTGGAGCACACCGTGTTCTGGGACGACGCTGCGGGGCTGTTCCGGTAAGAAGATCACGCGGCCTGTTTCGCTGCCGGTGATCGTATAGAGAGTGAGGAATGTAACCATGAAACCTGCATCCTGCTTTGGCCCGGCCCACATCCTTCTGCCCAGAGAGGACATCCCTCTGGAAAAGTGGGGCTGTGTGGCCTGCGACCAGTTTACCAGCGACCGTGCCTACTGGGAGCGGGCAGACGCTGCCGTGGGCAGCTGCCCCAGCACCCTGCGCCTCATCCTGCCGGAGGTCTACCTCGGGGACAAGGACGCGGCCCAGCGCGTGGAGCGCATCCACGCCGCGATGGACGCCTACAGCCGGGATGTGCTGACCCGCGCCGTGGACGGCTTCGTCTACGTCGAACGCACCGAGCAGAGCGGACGGGTGCGGCAGGGCCTTGTGGGTAAGATCGACCTTGAGGCCTACAGCTACGAGAAGGGCAGCCGCCCGGCCATCCGGCCCAGCGAGCGCACCGTCACCGAGCGCATCCCGCCCCGTATGACCGTGCGCCGGGGGGCGGCGCTGGAGACGCCCCATGTCATGATGCTGGCCGACGACCCCGGCTGCACCCTCATCGAGCCGATCGGCGCGCACAAGAGTGCGCTGAAAAAGCTGTATGAGGGCGAGTTGATGCAGGGCGGCGGCCACATCGCCGGATGGGCCGTGGAAGACCCCGCCCTGCTGGCTCAGATCGAGGCCGCACTGGCCGGGCTGGGCAGTCAGGAGGCCTTCGACGCCAAGTATCCGCAGGCCAAGGGCGCAGCGCCCCTGACACTGGCCGTGGGCGACGGCAACCATTCGCTGGCTGCGGCCAAGGCCTGCTGGGAGGAGCTGAAGCCCAGCCTGACGCCGGAAGAGCGGGAGGACCACCCCGCCCGCTGGTGTCTGGCCGAGGTGTGCAACGTCCATTCGCCCGCCATCGAGATCGAACCCATCCACCGCGTCCTCTTCAACGTGGACTGCGGCGCGGTGCTGCTGGCCCTCATCGCGTGGAGCGACGCCAACATGGCTGGGATCTGCTTCGGCGACTCGAAGCAGCAGGCGTTCACGCTGGCAGGCCCCCATGTGTCCAATGTCCTCAGCTTTGAGGACCCCGTCGCCCCGCTGACCGTGGGCACGGTGGATGAATTTATCGAATATTTTATGGCCCGCCACAGCGAGGCCCGGGTGGACTATGTCCACGACGAGCCGGCTGTCCGCGCCCTGACCAAGCAGGGCGGCGTGGCTTTCCTGCTGCCGCCCTTCGAGAAGAGCGACCTGTTCAAGGGCATCGTGATGGGCGGCGTGCTGCCCCGCAAGACCTTCAGCATGGGCCATGCGGAGGAGAAGCGGTATTACATCGAGTGCCGCAGGATCAAAGAATGACCAAGGAGTACCATGACTTTTAATGAACTGAATCTGTCCGCCCCCCTGCTCAAAGCTGTAAGCGAGGCGGGCTATGAGACCCCCTCGCCCATTCAGGCCTCGGCCATCCCGCCGGTGCTGGAAGGGCGGGACCTGATGGGCTGCGCCCAGACCGGCACCGGCAAGACCGCTGCCTTTGCGCTGCCCATGCTCGACCGCCTGAGCGGGGCTGCTCCCCGCAAAAAGGGCGCGATCCGCGCCCTCATCCTCACCCCGACCCGGGAGCTTGCGCTCCAGATCGGCGAGAGCTTCGCCGCCTATGGAAAGTATCTCAAGCTGCGCAGCACCGTCATTTTCGGCGGCGTGGGCCAGACCCCGCAGGTGGAAGCCATCAAGAAGGGCGTAGACATCCTCATCGCCTGCCCGGGCCGGCTGAACGACCTCATCGGGCAGGGCTATATCGACCTTGCCGACATCGAGATCTTCGTGCTGGATGAGGCCGACCGGATGCTGGACATGGGCTTTGTGCACGACGTGAAGAAGGTCATCGCAAAGCTGCCCGCAAAGCGCCAGAACCTGATGTTCAGCGCCACGATGCCCAAAGAGATCGAGCAGCTGGCCGCAGGCATCCTCCACGACCCCGCCTTCGTCAAGGTGGATCCCGTGTCCAGCACAGTGGAGCGGATCGACCAGAGCCTGTATTTCGTCGAGAAGGGCAACAAGAAGCTCCTGCTCCCTTGGCTCATCAAGAATCTGGAGCCGCCGGTGCAGAACGCGCTGGTGTTCAGCCGCACCAAGCACGGTGCAGATAAGATCGCCCGCGACCTCACCAAGCAGGGCATCACCGCCGCCGCCATCCACGGCAACAAGAGCCAGAGCGCCCGTGTGGCCGCGCTGGAGGGCTTCAAGGAGGGCAAGACCAAGGTGCTGGTGGCCACGGACATTGCCGCCCGGGGCATCGACATCAGCGAGCTTTCCCATGTGTTCAACTACGACCTGCCCGAGGTGCCGGAGACCTACGTCCACCGCATCGGCCGCACCGCCCGCGCAGGCGCAGACGGCACGGCTGTGAGCTTCTGTGCCCCCGAGGAGATGGAGTATCTGGCCGGGATCGAGAAGCTCAACCGCCGGAAGATCCCGGTGGTGTCCGGCCATCCGTGGGACGGCGTGCCCGCCCCCGTAAAAGCCGCCCCGCCGGTGCGGGGCCGCAAGCCCAAGGCCGACCAGCCTGCCCCGGAGCAGGCCGAAGCCCCCAAGGCGGCAGCCGCCGCCAAGCCCGCTGCACCTGAGAAAAAGGGCGCGGCCAAGCTTTCTGCGGCAAAAAAGCAGAAAGCCCCCAAAATCGAAGCAAAAGAGGAACAGCTCATGGACGAGAACAACAAGCGCACTCCCGGCGGACGCGACAACAACCGCCGTAACAATAACAACCGGCCCCGCCGCGAGGGCAACGCCCCTGCACAGGGCACAGGCCGCGGCAGCAACGCCCAGCCGAAATTCGACCCCCACTTTGTGAGCGCTCCGGAGGCGACCCCCCTCCGCTCCGCCAAAAAGAACGCCGCCGCGCCCGCTGCCCCGGCCCAGAGCATCCCCACCGCGATGCAGAGCCGCCAGCCCGCCCCGCGCGGCGAGAACAATGGCCGCAATGGCGCAGGCCGCAGCCCCCGCAATGAGCGGAACGCCCGCCCGGCCCAGCCTGTCCAGCAGAACAATGCCCGCAGCGAGGGCCGGAACAGCCGCCGCAATGACCGCAGCGAGCAGGGCAGCGCAGGCCGTGCGCCCCGCGCCCCCAGAGCCGAGCAGCCCGGCCGGAACAACAGCCGCAGCCGCAGCAACGCGCCGGGAAAAGACGAAGACCCGGGCCTTATGCTTATCAGCCGCCGCCCGCCGCAGCAGAAGTTCACCAGCTTTGAGGAGTATATGAACGCCCACGGCGGCGCGACGGCCCCCATTGAGGACCACAGCGAGGAAGTGTGATGGCAGAGGGATTCGCTCCGTGGTGCTGCCCGCTGTGCGGCGCACCGCTTGCCGGGGAGAATGCGCTGAAATGCCCCTCCGGCCACAGCTTCGACCGGGCAAAAGAGGGCTACTGGCATCTGCTGCCGGTGCAGAATACCCGCACGAAAGCCCCCGGCGACAGCAAAGAGATGGTAGCTGCCCGCCGCGCGTTCCTGAGCGCGGGCTACTATGGCATCTTCGGGCAGGCGCTGGGGGAGCTGTGCCTTGCGTACGGCCAGCCCGCCGCAAACGGGCCGCTCCGCCTGCTGGACGCGGGCTGCGGCGAGGGCTGGTATGACCGCTGCATCGCCCGGCAGTTCGGGGAGGCAGGCCGTCCGCTGGAATTGGCAGGCTTCGACATCGCAAAGCCTGCAGTGCGTCTGGCCGCAAAGGCCCTGCCCTCGGCCCGGTACGCCGTGGCGTCCAGCTTCCATCAGCCGGTGCGCACGGGATGGGCCGATGTCCTGCTCAACTGCTTTTCGCCCTTCGCGCAGGAGGAGTTCCTCCGGGTACTGCGCCCGGGCGGGCGGCTCATCTACGCCGTGCCCGGCCCGGAGCACCTCTTCCAGATGAAGGCTGTCCTCTACGAAAAGCCCTACAAAAATCCGGTGCAGGAAGTAGAATATCCGGGCTTTGAGGCCGTCGGGGAGCGGGAAGTGTCCGGCCGCATCACGGTGCCGGCCGGGCAGCTGGAAGCCCTTTTCGCCATGACGCCCTACTACTGGAAAACGCCCCGGGATGGTGCAGCCCGCCTCGCGGCGCTGCCGGAGCTGACCACCGACATCTCGTTCCGGTTCCTCGTATTTGAAAAGAAATAAACGAAAAAGGCATCTGTCCGCAGGGGCAGATGCCTTTTTCGCTTTATGAGTACATCAGACAGGGATGGAGTTGGTTACTTGTTTTCCGCCTTCTTCTCAGCCTTGGGCAGAAGGTTCGCACGCTCCAGCGCCGGGCGCAGGGCCAGATAGAGGAGAACGACGCAGACGGTGGAGGCCACGCTGTTGACAAAGGTGACGCCGCCGGTGATCTTGGTCAGGGCCTTGGCGATGGTGTAATCCTGACCGAAGATATATACATTGCGGAAGTAGCCGAGGAACGGGTCGGTAAAGACGTTCAGCAGCAGGCCGGAGGCAGCGGCGGCGGTCACTTTGACGAGATAGCCGGGGGCGTGCTTGTCCAGCTCGCGGAGCTTGAAGACCTTGTGGGCCACTGCGCCGCAGGTGATGCCGATGAGGAACTTCAGGATGAAGGTGGTGACGGCATAGCCCGGGTCGCCGGCGAGGATGTCGGCCAGAGCCAGACCGATGGCACCGGCCAGACCGCCGGATACGCCGTCCAGCAGCAGGGCGGTCAGGGCCGTGAAGGTATTGCCCAGATGGAACGAAGAGCCGCCGTAGAAGGGCACCCGGAAGAATAAGTAGGCCACGAGGCTCAGAGCGGCCATGACGCCGGTGAGCGCCAGCTCGTGGACGGTGAAGGTGCGCTTGTAGAGCACACTTGCAAAGACGATCACGATGACAACGACTGCCAGAAGCAGCCACATTGCGGTGGTAGACATGATTTTTCCCTCCCATTTTACGAAAAACCCACAAAACCGATTGACTTTTTTGGTTCTTGCGGGTATGCTCCTATTATACGCAAAACTGACCCCGTGCAAATACCCAGAACAAAGATTTTTTATGGGGTCAGTTTAGCACACTGGCTGAAAAGGAGGGGCTTTTTATGGTCCATTTGACGACAGCGCTGGACGCGGCATCCGATGTGCCGCTTTATGAGCAGCTCTACCGCAGCCTCGCCGCCGAGATGCGGACGGGGGCTGTCCCGGCGGGGACGCGGATGCCCGGCAAGCGGCGTCTGGCGGCAGAGCTTTCCGTCTCGGTGAACACGGTGGACGCGGCCTATCAGATGCTGGCAGCGGAGGGCTATCTGGAGGCGCGGGAGCGGAGCGGCTTTTATGTACAGGAGTATCTGGCTCTGCCCGAGAGCGCCGCGCCCGCCGCGCCGCCGAAGGCTGAGGCTGTGCCGAAACAGCGGCCCATCCGCTATGACCTCTCCACCCGGGGCGTGGACCCGGGGCTGTTCCCCTTCCGGACGTGGGCGCGGCTGCAAAAGGAGCTGCTGTATTCGTCGCCCGAGCTGCTGACCCACGGCGATGCGCAGGGCGACCTTGCGCTGCGGCAGGCGCTGGCGGGCTACCTCGAAGAGTACCGGGGCGTCCGGTGCGGTGCGCACCAGATCGTCGTGGGAGCGGGCCTTGAATACCTGCTGGGGCTGCTGGCCCCGCTTCTGCCCGGGCCGGCGGCGGTGGAAAATCCCGGCTACCCCCGCGCAAAGCAGGTGCTGGAAAACAACGGCGTGGCCTGCTGCTGCCTGCCGGTGGACGAGGATGGACTTTCCATCCGGGCGCTGTCGGACTCCGGCGCGGCGGTCTGCTACGTCACCCCCAGCCATCAGTTCCCCACAGGCGTCACCATGCCGGCCGGACGCAGGGCCGAGCTGCTCCACTGGGCCGCCCGCTGCCCGGGCCGGCGGTATATCATCGAGGACGACTACGACTCCGAGTTCCGCTTCGACACCCGCCCGCTGCCCAGCCTGCAGGGGATGGCCGGGGCCGACGGGCCGGTGGTCTATCTCTCCACCTGCTCCCGCAGCCTCGCGCCCAGCATCCGCATCGCCTATATGGTGCTGCCCGAGCAGCTTCTGCCCGCGTGGCACACGAAGTATCGGCTCTACTCCAGCACCGTGAGCCGCTTCGAGCAGCAGACGCTGGCCCGCTTCATCACCGGAGGCTACTTCACCCGCCACTTGGCCCGGGAGCGGGTGGCCTACAAGGCCCGGCGGGACGCCCTGACGGCGGCGCTGCAGGAGGCCTTCGCGCCCGAGGAGCTGCATCTGACGGGGCTGCACACCGGCCTGCATCTGCTGGCCGAGCTGCGGGACCCGCCCCCGGATGACGCCCTCCGGGCCGCCGCCGAGGCCGAGGGCGTCCGGCTCAGCCTCCTGAGCGACTACGACCTCACCGGCGGCGGAGCCGCTCCGGTCGGCACGCTGGTGCTGGGCTATGGCTCGCTGGCGGACGAGAGCTGCCCGTCGGTGGGAGAGACGTTGAAGAGGGCCTGCACGGCGGCGCGGGAGTCCTCGGTAAGGGTGTAACGCCCGGCGTCGGCATCCCAATCCCCGGGCAGCGCCCCGGCATGGACGGAGGCGGTGCGGTCGGCGAGAAATTCCAGCGTATCCTCTAAGATGAGCAGGTCCTGCGCCGTCAGGTCGGTGAGCAGGCTCGGGCTGTGGGTGCGCAGGGCGTCGGGCAGGGTGGCGGGCAGAAGCTCCAGCTCCTGCCGGAAGAAGGCGTCCCACACCGCCGCCCGGGCGGCTGCTTTGTGGGCCGGAGGGACGACGCCCTCCATCCCGCTGAGCAGCGCTTCCGCCTCCCGGGCCGAGAGGGCCTGCACATTGGCGCTGCAGCCGGTGCGGGCCAGCTCGTCGGCGGTCAGCGCGCCCGAAAAGCCCACCCGGAGCGCCCCGTACCGGTCAGCGATGGCCTGTAAGACCGAGGGCGCAAGGGCGAGGTAGTGGGTGTCCTCAGGCAGGGCGAGGGCTGAGAGCAGTGCTTCCCGGCAGCGGGCCGGGCCTGCCGCCCGGTAGCAGTCGGCGAGGGCAGCTTCGTCCGTCCCGAAGGGGACGGTCAGCTCCCCGGGCAGGGCCAGCGCATGGATGCAGTTCTGGCTGGCGCTGAGGTAGAGCAGCAGGAAGCCGGGGGCTGTCGTCTCGGTGGGGGCGGTGCAGACCAGCAGGCTCAGGCGGTTTTCCTCCTTGGGCTGTCGGATGGCCACGCCGCTCTGAGGGCGGGAGGCCAGCTTTGTCCGCAGAGTGCGGCGGGTGAGCAGGATGGTCCCGCCCACCAGAGGTACCAGCACCAGCAGCCCTGCCAGCAGCGCGGCCCAGAAGGGTCTCCAACCTTTTGCGTTCATTCCTCTGCCTCCCTGCAAAAAACTGCATAAAGCATGGCCGGGCGGGGGAAGCTTTATGCAGAAAAGGAGGGAAACGCTATGAAATTCGATGATACCCCCAGCAAGGAAGAGCGGGAGGACTTCTGGCTCGACCTCGGCCCCGCCAGTGCCTACGAGGGGCTGGACTGCTGCGAAACCGCCCGCCGTGACGGCGACGCCAGCCCGGACGGCCTCGCCCACGGCTTTGAGGGCGCGGAAGGCCCGGAAGACCTCGTGCCCCCGCCCGATGACGACCCGGACGGTGAGCCGGTGCCCCACCTGCCGCCCCAGCTGAAGGCTGAGAAGTGGCTGGACGCACTGGGCAGCCCCGACGATGTGCCGCCCATCGACCGATAAAGACAAGAGAAAGTCATACCAAAATAAAATTCATCTTCCGGAATAAAAGATGAAACCGGAGCGTAAAATGCGGTGAAAGGCTTGCCAAGAAGCCGAAAATATGATAAAGTTTTTCTACTGTGCACAGCTGTGCATAAAGGGAGAACGAAATCACAAGATGTGCCGCCCGGTGCGCCGGGTGTGCCGCACTCTGGAGAAGCCCGCAGAAAGCGGGTGCCGAAGGTGTAAGGCCAGATGGGCCGATCTCTCAGGCAGAAGGACAGAGCAAACGTCTTTTGTGCAGGAAGCATATCCTGCGCGGAGTCATACGCTGCGTTTTTTGCGGGCAGAGCCTTTGGAAAAGAGGTTCTGCCCGCATTTTGTTTGGGATATTT
>ERZ1673747.1705-NODE-1705-length-20453-cov-10.825865_pt1 | contig 20453 bp, 15 predicted proteins | sample MGYA00580220_ERZ1673747 | MGnify/ENA primary metagenome ERZ1673747 (study PRJEB41218, sample SAMN15661769) | gut metagenome | host: Homo sapiens | place: Canada: London | collected 2015-08-20/2019-03-30 | study: EMG produced TPA metagenomics assembly of... | reverse complement strand
AGGCTGATGTGGACCGTCTGGAGGGACACAGCCTTGCCGCATTTTTCTATCAAGTAATCGGAAAAATGGATGAAAAACTGGACAAGGAACGGCAGGAAGCCTATGCAGCCCGTGTCAAGTACGATGTGGCTCTCCATGACCTTTCTTCCGTTGATGCTGATTTAGCACAAATTCAAAATAGGCTGGCACGGCTGTCCGATTGCGAAAGGCAGTATCAAGCTGCTCTTTCCGAAAAAATCAAAAGCCTCAAAGCATCTGCCCACCCTGCCGCACAGCAGGTTGCAGAAAGCGAAAGCCGCATTGCCGCGCTGAAAGTCCAAAAACGGGAACTGCTGGAGGCCATCCACGCCGGAAAGACTGCCTTGCACACGGTCAATGAAGTTCTGGAAACGCTGGATAATGCCGAGGGCTGGAGCACATGGGACGTGATGGGTGGTGGTCTGGGGGTGGATCTCGCCAAGTATGCGGAACTGGACGATGCGCAGGAACAAATCGAACAGCTTCAAGTGGAACTGCGGCGGTTCAAAACTGAACTTGCCGATGTTGAGATCACCGCAGACCTTCAGGTTACAGTAGACAGCTTTTTGAAATTTGCGGATTTCTTCTTTGATGGCCTCTTTGCAGACTGGGCAGTTCTGGATCACATCAATCAGGCACAGAGCAGAGTGGAGAATACCAAAGGTCAAATCAAGCGAGTCCTTGCACTTCTGAAAAAGATACGCGAAGATGTTGATGTCCAAATCGCTGACGAAAAAGAAAAGCAGGAGCAGCTTGCGGTGGAAATTGAGCTGTAGGGTTGGAGTGTTCGCGTATGTAATATGCTCAACTCAATGAATTGGAAATTTCGGAGATAAAGACTATGAAGAAAAAAGCACCAATAGTGTTCATTATCGTGAGCGTCTTTGCCGTAGCCGCAATCATTATAATTTCGGCGTATAGATCTTCGGAATCTTACAGAAAGGCGAAGGCTACAATCCAATGGGATTGCTCTGTGTCTTGTACAGAAAAATCAACATCTGCCCAATATGTAATCACTTATTCTAATGTAAAGGTTTCATCCAAAACGGGCACACTGACGATTCAGAATAGGAATGATTTTGAAATTGTAGTGCATTTGCTCTGCGAAGGCGAGCAGGAAATCGTATCCGGCAATATTCCTGCGGGAAGCTGCTACTCTTTTGCGAATGTTACGGACAAAGAATATACCGTAGGTATTCATGCGGATGTTGATGCGGCCACCAACATTAAAGTAATTGTATACGATGGAAAAGACACAGAGCCATATACAAATTGATAAGTCGGTGCTTGCGGGGGTGCATCTATTTGAAAAAGTATCAATGTCCATGCTGCGAATGTTTTACTTATAATGTTCCACCAAAGGAAGATTGTGGGTACATTTGCCCAGTTTGCTTTTGGGAGAATGACCCGTTTATTACTTCTGATAGCGACCCCAGTGACTTGAATCATGGAATAACTCTAAACGAGGCAAAAAACAACTATTTGGAATTTGGTGCCTGTGAAAGAAAAATGTTACGTTATGTTCGTCCGCCCGAAAGCGATGAAAAATAGACATTCATCATCAGAACTTCAAAGTCAACGATAACCCAATTATTACATACTCCTGCAGGCAACCCTAAAACGGTTGCCCGCTTTTTTATACCCTAAAATCTGAAGAAGGAGGCTAAAATGCCAAGCAAAACCGAAGAATATCTCGCCCTTGCCCAGCGCACGGCCAATGGTCTGACCCGGTACTGGGAAAGCTGGACAGCATACCTGACCACCGCATCCCGGCTGTACAAGTACCCTTTTGCGGACCAGCTGATGATCTACGCCCAGCGCCCAGATGCCACCGCCTGCGCCGACTATGATGTTTGGAACAACCGGATGAACCGCTATGTCAGGCGTGGCTCTAAGGGCATCGCTCTGCTGGACGAATCCAGCGGATTCCCTCGGCTGCACTACGTCTTTGACGTAAGCGATACCGGGGTGCGCCGCAATTCCCGTGACCCGGAGGTGTGGCAGCTCGGCCCCGATCTGGTGCAGCCTGTGTCGGAAATGATTGCCAGAGAGTACGGCGTTTACCATGAAAGGCTCAGCCAGCAGATTTCTGACCTGACGGGCAAGCTGGTGGATTCCTATTGGGACAACAACAGCGGCGACATTCTCGACATCGTTGACGGTTCGTTCCTGATAGATTATGATGAAGCCGGACAGGAGTTCCAGTTCAAATCTGCCGCCGCAATCAGCATCCTGTATACGGTTCTGGAACGCTGCGGCCTTGAGCCGGACGGTCATTTTGACCGTGACGATTTTCAGGCCATCTTCTCTTTTTCCACGCCTGCCGCCGTGTATGCGCTGGGCACCGCAGTCAGCGAATGCAGCCGGGATGTGCTGCGCAACATCGAACGAACCGTAAAAACGACAATCCGCCGCCGCAATGTAGAAAGGAGCCAGTATGAATACGAACAGCAGGAACGTGACCTACTCGACCGTCGGGGACTACCAGCTCCCGAACCTGACCCTGCCCCAGCAGGAGAAAGCACTGGGCAAATACGGCAGACTGCGCCGGACTTACCTGATGAAGCATCGCCCGGTGCTGTACAATTCGATGCTCCTGTCGGGGACTCTGCATCCGCACCTGTTGGAAGTGGAACAGACCGCAGAGAGCCGGATGCAGCAGACCATGCAGGAACTGCTGAAGCAGAACCCGGCTCCGAACAAAGAGCGGCATCAGATGGAGTGGGTGCAGCACATGAACAGCCTGAAAGCACAGGCCGAGGAACTGGTGATGAACGAGCTGATTTACAGCTAAGTTTCTTCGATGTGGCTATTCCCACCGAAGCCGAACAAATTGAATCCATCGACCAAGCGGAGAGCGAAAAAACGCCCTCCGCTTTTGTTTTGTCGCAAGCGGAGATTGAAAAAGCACTGCGGAGAGGTTCTAACTTTGAAAACAGCAAGCTTCGGATTTGGGAGATTTATCAGACACAGCCTGACCGAAAACTCCGGGCAAAAGCGCTTGCCAAAGAATATGCACCGCACGGTCCCGGTGGATGTTCGCACACCTATCTGGACGGAAGCAGTGGTTGGCTTGACCATGACAGCAAGGGTCTGACGTTTGAGCATTATCCCGACCATCAGAAAGTGCTTCTCCGCTGGGATCGGGTCGAAAAATATATTGACCTGATGATTCAGTCTGACCGCTACCTGTCGGACAAAGAAAGAAGAGCCATCGACTTTCCCCTTGAACTGAACGCCACCAGTGCAGCTGAATACACTGCATTAAAGGCGCAGCACCCGGATACTCTGGTTGGATTTGAAGCTGGCGGCAATTTTATGTTCTATGGAGAAGATGCTGCCAAGGTCGCAAAAGTTCTCAACAGTGCTTTGTTTACGAGAGAAACAGCACTGGGCGAAGTTCAGGTCACAGGCTTTCCACCTAGCTTATGGGCAAGAAAGTCAAAAGAATTGTGGTCTGCGGGCAACGATGTTTACCTTGCTGGATTGAACGAAGATGGGACTCATCACCAGACTAAACATCTGCACAAAGAGGACTATCTGCCCATCGGCTCCATCATCAATATGGATGGCCGGAAATTTCGGATTGACGGAGTGGATTTTGATAAGGGCAAGGTTTCCTTGCAGGATATGGCACTGGCCGACCTGCGGATGCCAATTTTTCGGGAAGAACCGCTATCTGTTGTCAGGGAATTGTACGAACAGCAGGACGAGGCCCTTGACGCTGCTCCCGAAAAGGCCGTTGATTATAAGGTCGGGGACGATGTTGTGGTAGACCTTCTCACACGAACCATCGAAGGCAAAATCGGCTATGTGGGCGAAACCGACGTTCGCATCGACACCAGTGCGCAGGGGCAGTCATGGGATAACGAAGTCATCAGCAAGCAACAATTCGAGGATGGCTTGCGGCAGAATGAACAGGTTACTACGCAGCCAGATGATACTGTAAAAACGGTTGCCATATACCCTGCTGAAGAAAACCGTATGCCTTATGATATTGTGATCCAGACGATTGGCTCAAAATCACCTGCTCTGGATGCAGTTGAACCGGAACGATCCACACTTGAACTTGCCGGGAACTTCCACATCACGGATGATGATTTGGGTATCGGAGGTCCTAAGCAGAAGTACGCGCGGAACATTGAAGCCATCCGTACCCTGTTCAAGCTGGAACAGGAGCACCGTGGTGCCATCGCCGAGGAACAGCAGGTGCTTTCCCAGTATGTGGGCTGGGGCGGTTTGGCAGATGCCTTTGACCCTGGCAAGGACAGTTGGGCAAAGGAGTACGCCGAACTGAAAGGGCTGCTCTCCGAGGACGAATACGCCGCTGCCCGTGGCTCTGTCCTGAACGCCCACTACACTAGCCCCACCGTGATCCATGCCGTCTACGATGCTGTGGAGCGCATGGGCTTCCGCAGCGGCAACATTCTGGAGCCGAGCATGGGCGTGGGAAACTTTTTCGGGATGCTGCCGGACTATATGCAGGACAGCCGGCTGTACGGCGTGGAACTGGACAGCATCACCGGGCGTATTGCGAAAAAACTGTATCCGCAGGCAGACATTACTGTCGCCGGTTTCGAGACCACCGACCGCCGTGATTTTTATGACCTCGCTGTGGGCAACGTGCCCTTTGGTCAGTACAAGGTCAACGACAAGGCGTACAACAAGCTGGGTTTTAGCATCCACAATTATTTCTTTGCGAAAGCCATCGACCAAGTGCGTCCGGGCGGCGTGGTGGCGTTTGTTACCAGTCGTTACACTCTGGACAGTAAAGATTCTTCTGCCCGCAAGCACATGGCAGAACGAGCCGATTTGCTGGGGGCTATTCGTCTGCCCAACAACACTTTCCGTGCCAACGCTGGTACGGATGTTGTCAGCGACATCATCTTCTTGCAGAAGCGTGACCGCCCCATCGACCATGAGCCGGATTGGGTGCAGCTGGGCAAGACCGTGGATGGCTTTACCATCAACCAGTATTTCGTAGACCACCCGGAGATGGTGCTGGGACAGCTGACACTGGAAAGCACCCAGTATGGTCACGATCTGACTGTTGCACCCATTGAGGGTGCAGTGCTGGCAGACCAGCTTGCAGAAGCGGTACAGTATATTGAGGGGCAATACACCGAAGTTGAGGTAGAAACACCAGATATTGCGGATGCCGAAAATGAAAAGCACATTCTCCCGGCTGACCCGGAGGTCAAAAACTTCTCCTATACCGTAGTGGACGGCGAGGTGTTCTACCGGGAAAATTCCGTGATGACACAGGTGGAACTGTCCGACACCGCCAAGGGGCGTGTCACCGGCATGGTGGAACTGCGGCAGATCGTCAACGACTTGATTGACCAGCAGTTGAACGACTATCCGGACGAGGATATTAAAGCGACACAGGCAAAGCTGAACGCCGCTTACGATGCCTTTACTGCCAAGTACGGTCTGCTGAACGACCGTAAAAACGGGCGGCTGTTTGAGCAGGATTCTTCCTATTATCTGCTGTGTTCACTGGAAAATCTGGACGAGCAGGGGCAGCTCAAGAGCAAGGCGGCGATGTTCACCAAGCGCACCATTCGCCCGGAGCGCACTGTCACCAGCGTAGATACCCCCAGCGAAGCACTGGCGGTATCTGTTGGTGAGCATGGCAAAGTGGATTTGCCCTATATGGCAGAACTGCTGGGTACTCCCGGTGAGTACGGGCGCATTACCACCGAACTTTCCGGTGTGATCTTCAAAGACCCTGCCGCCGACCCCACCGACCCGGAAGCAGGCTGGCAGATGGCAGACGAGTACCTGTCCGGCGATGTCCGGGCAAAGCTGCGGATGGCGCAGTTTGCCGCCGAGACCAACCCGGAATTTGCGGTCAATGTGGATGCGCTGATTAAGGCACAACCCAGAGAACTGGAAGCATCTGAAATTGATGTGCGGTTGGGTGCCACATGGCTTGCACCTGAAATCATTCAAAAATTTATGACCGAGACGTTCCAAATCCCCTACTATCTGCGCCATGCAGTCAAAGTGAGATATTCTCCGTATACCGCAGAGTGGCGTGTGGAGGGCAAAACTGCCACCGGGCGGGGCGATATTATCTCCTCCGAGACCTACGGCACATCCCGTGCCAACGCCTATAAGATTCTGGAGGAGACCCTTAACCTGAAAGATATCCGCATCTACGACACCATCGAGGATGCCGAGGGCAAGCCCAAACGGGTGTTGAACAAGCGGGAGACCATGCTGGCGCAGCAAAAACAGCAGGTCATCAAGGACACTTTCGCCAACTGGGTCTGGCAGGACCCTCAGCGGCGCATCTCGCTGGTAAAACAGTATAACGAGCTGTTCAACTCTACCCGCCCCCGTGAGTATGACGGAAGCCACATCCATTTTGTCGGCATGAACCCGGAGATCACCCTCCGGGAGCACCAGCGCAACGCCATCGCTCATGTGCTTTATGGCGGTAATACGCTGCTTGCACACGAAGTTGGTGCGGGCAAGACCTACGAAATGGCAGCGTCTGCTATGGAAGCAAAACGGCTGGGACTGTGCCAGAAAAGCCTTTTTGTCGTGCCCAACCATTTGACGGAGCAGTGGGCAAGCGAGTTTCTGAACCTCTACCCTAACGCCAAGCTTTTGGTGGCACGGCGCAAGGACTTTGAAACCGCCAACCGCAAAAAATTCTGCGCCCGCATCGCCACCGGCGATTATGATGCCGTCATCATCGGCCATTCGCAGTTTGAGCGCATCCCACTGTCCTTTGAACGGCAGGAGCGCATTATTCAGGAGCAGATCTACGAGACCCTTGCCGCCATCAACGAACTGAAAGCCCATGCAGGTGAAAATTTCAGTATCAAACAGATGGAAAAGACCCGGAAAACGCTGGAAACCAAGCTAGAAAAACTGCGCTCCGATGAGCGTAAAGACGATGTAATTACCTTTGAACAACTGGGCGTTGACAGGCTTTTTGTGGACGAGAGCCATTTTTACAAGAACCTCTTTTTGACCACAAAAATGCGGAATGTCGCTGGATTATCCACCAGCGAAGCCCAGAAATCCAGCGATATGTTCGGCAAGTGCCGCTATCTGGACGAGATCACCGGCGGACGTGGCGTGGTGTTCGCCACGGGCACGCCCGTGAGCAATTCCATGACCGAGTTGTACACGGTCATGCGCTACCTCCAGTACAGCACCTTGCAGCAGAAAAAGCTGACCCACTTCGACTGCTGGGCATCTACCTTTGGAGAGACCACCACCGCCATCGAACTGGCCCCGGAGGGCACCGGCTATCGGGCAAGAACGAGATTTGCAAAGTTTTTCAATCTCCCGGAACTGATGTCCATGTTCAAGGAAGTTGCGGACATTAAAACTTCCGACCAGCTCCACTTGCCTGTGCCCGAAGCAAAGTTTGAAACCGTGGTGGCAAAACCCTCGGAGATTCAAAAGGAAATGGTGCAGGAACTGAGCAAACGTGCTGCAGAAATCCACTCCGGCTCGGTGGATGCCTCCGTGGACAATATGCTCTGTGTCACCAACGACGGCAGAAAGATTGGCTTGGATGTGCGCCTGATGAACCCCATGCTGCCAGACGACCCCAACAGCAAACTGAACGTATGCGTTCAGAACGTGCTGAAGATCTGGGAGGAAGGCAAAGACCAGAAGCTAACCCAGCTTTTGTTCTGTGACCTCTCGACACCAAAGAACGATGGCAATTTCAATGTCTACGATGACATTCGCAAAAAGCTGATCGCCGTCGGCGTGCCGGAAACCGAGATCGAGTTTATCCACAACGCCGACACCGAAGCAAAAAAAGCGGCTCTGTTCTCCAAAGTGCGCTCCGGCGATGTGCGGATTCTACTCGGAAGTACGGCAAAAATGGGAGCGGGCACCAACGTCCAGTCCCGACTTGTGGCGGTGCATCATCTGGATGTTGGCTGGAAGCCCAGCGACATGACTCAGCGCAATGGTCGCATCATTCGACAGGGCAACATGAATAAGGAAGTCAAGGTGTTCAACTACGTCACGGAAGGGACATTTGACTCGTACTTGTTTCAGACCCTTGAGAATAAACAGCGATTCATCAGCCAAATCATGACCTCCAAATCTCCTGTTCGCTCCTGCGAGGATGTGGACGAACAGGCACTTTCTTATGCGGAGATCAAGGCACTGTGCGCCGGAAATCCGCTCATCAAGGAGAAGATGGATTTGGATGTGCAGGTGGCAAAGCTAAAAGTGCTGAAAGCCGACCACCAGAGCCAGAAGTTCCGTCTGCAAGACAAGCTGCTGACCAAGTTTCCGGCAGACATTCAGGAAACGAACGCCTATATTGCTGGGGTGAAAGCGGACGCACAGCTTGCCGCCGCCCATCCGCAGGGCAAGGAGGAGTTTTGCGGCATGGTCATCAAGGGCGTTGCCTACGATGAGAAAAAGACCGCCGGTGAGCGTCTGGTGCTTGCCTGCTCCGAACTGCCCAACGCCGAAGAAAAAGTGATCGGCAGCTACCGGGGCTTTGAGTTGTCTCTGCGGTTCGATACCTTCCGCAGTGAATATCAGGCGATTCTGAAGGGTCAGCGGAGGTACCCGGTAGCACTGGGCACCGACCCGCTGGGCAACATTATCCGTCTGGATAATTCGCTGAACAACTTCCCGGAGCGCATTAACTCTGCTGAGAATGAACTAGCCACCTTGCATCAGCAGCAGGCGGCGGCGCAAATTGAGGTGGAAAAGCCCTTCCCGCAGGAAGAAGAACTGGCTGAAAAATCAGCACGGCTTGCGGAACTGAATGCTCAGTTGGACGTGGACGAAAAGAGCCATGACCCGGAGCAGGAGGAACAGCCAGACGAGGATGCCCCTCGCCGCCCCTCGGTGCTGGCGGCGCTGGAGGAAAAGTCGGATAAGCCGGAGCCTGTAAAGCCCTTCCGCAGTTATTACGACAAGGACGGTGATGCCCGGTGAGGGAAAAGCGGGACGAGATCATCATCCTGAGAACAACAAAGGCCGAGAAGAACCGCATTTATGAAAAGATGTTGGGCATGGGCATCCGCAGCCTGAGTGCCTATATCCGTAAAATGGCACTGGACGGCTACTGCCTGAACCTTGACCTGCCGCAACTGCGGCGCATGGCGTATCTCTTACAGATGTGCAGCAACAACCTGAATCAGTACGCCAGAGCCGCCAATGAAAATGGTCGGGTCTATGCCGCCGACATGGAGGATCTGCGGCAACGGCTGGATGAGCTGATCGACATTGGTCGGCAGATCCTTTCCCGGCTGGCAGAACTCTAAGATTTTTCCCCGCAGTTGGAGGACTGCGGGGGTACATAAGGGGTGACATCCTTGCAAGGGGTGTGGAGATGCCTTTATAATAAAGTTGAAAGGCAGGTGCTTGATATGAGGTTCGTTTTTAAGATGATCGTTTTTCCGTTTTGGCTGATTACTGCTTTCCTTGCGCTGATGCTGAAATGGACGCTGAACCTGTCAGCGTTTGTGCTGGCTCTGCCCATGCTGTATATCTTCGGCTGCGGTCTTTATACGCTGTACTGCCGGGAGTGGCTGCAGTTTTTGATTTTACTGGTGGCAGAGTTTGGACGCTTCCTGCTCATCACCGCCGGAATAGTCATTGTGGAAGCCGTGGAATGGTTCAGTGGCTGGGTTGCAGAATTATAAAATTTTTATGCCGCCACTGTGCGGCATTTTCTTTTTGCCGGGAGGTGGTCAAACTGGCTGCAACAAGATTGATTGCACTACACAAAAACAAGGGGAAATCCGTTGCGGCCTGCCTGAAAAGCCGCACGGATTACGCCCAGAACCCGGACAAGACACAGGAGGGCGAACTGGTCAGCAGTTACGAATGCAGTCCCCTGACCGTGGATGAAGAATTTATGCTCTCCAAACGCCAATACGAACTTGCCACCGGTCGCAGGCAGAAAAGCGATGTGATCGCCTATCAGATTCGGCAATCATTCAAACCCGGAGAGATCACCGCCGAGGAAGCCAATAAGGTGGGCTACGAACTGGCAATGCGTTTCACCAAAGGCAAGTATGCGTTTATTGTGGCAACGCATACTGACCGGGAACACATTCACAATCACATTATCTACAACTCCACTGCATTGGATAGCACCCGGAAATTCCGGGATTTTTTGTTGTCCGGGCTGGCTGTGCAGCGGTTGAGCGATTTAATTTGTCTGGAACACCAGCTGTCTGTCATTGAAATCAAGCCGTACCGGGAGCGGCAGAAGCGCACCCTTTATCCTCCCAAAGAAAGCAATCGTGACAAGCTGTGTGCCGTAATCGACAACATCCTGCTGAACGAAAAGCCTGCAAATTTCGAGGTCTTTCTTCAAAAGCTGGAACAGCAAGGCTACGAAATCAAACGAGGAAAGCACACTTCGGTCAAAGGCGCACGGCAGAAACGCTTCATCCGTTTTCGCACTTTGGGCGCAGGATACAGCGAAAATGAAATTAAGGCGGTCATCGCCGGAGGAGCCGAACACCGCCCGCATCAGAAGCAGACACCGAAAGAGCAACCGTTCCACCTGTTGGTGGACATTCAGGCAAAGCTCTCCGAGGGCAAAAGCGAAGGCTATGCACGGTGGGCGAAACGCTACAATTTGAAAGAGATATCCAAGACCCTGATTTTTTTGCAGGAAAATAAAATCGGCAGCATCGAAGAAATGCAGGAGCGAGTAAATGCAGCGACTGCACGATACCATGAGCTAGGCGATTCCATCAAGGCCGCAGAGCAACGTATGGCAGAGATTGCTGTCCTGCGGGCGCACATCGTTAATTATGCCCGGACACGCCCGGTCTATGACGCCTACCGCAAAGCCGGGTACAGTAAGAGATTTCTGGAAGCCCACCGGGAGCAGATTACACTGCACAAGGCTGCAAAAGCCGCTTTTGACGAAACGAGTTTGAAAAAGTTGCCAAAGGTAAAAGAACTGGATGCCGAATACGCTGCACTGCTTTCGCAGAAGAAAGCAGCATATCCAGCCTACCGTAAGGCACGGGATGAAATGCAGGAATTGAAAAAAGCACAGAAGAATGTGGAGCTGTTCTTCGCCGAGGAAAAAGACCCCAAGGAAAAATCGCAGACCCGCTAAACAGAAAACACCGAGGATTCTTCCCATTTGGGGGAGAGTCCTCGGTGTTCTTTTCCGTTATAGGAGCATTTGGCACAAATGCGCAGCCTGCATCCAGCGGATGCAGTACACAAAGGGTTTGGGACTATCCCAACAAGCATTTTGCAACGCAAAAATGGCGTTTGTATATACGAACGCCCTGCTTGCTGGTACAATGTCATCGATGAAACAAAAATAGTTTCATCACAGACGGTTATATGGTTGTGCCGATTTCCAAAACATAGTAATATTGAAGTACTAACTGGGGCTGAAAGTGGCAAAACTGCTTGCTTGGTTTCCATTCAGGAATTACTAACAGCGTAGACCGTCCGTTCGCTTCGTAAAAGATTCAATGTTTTGATTGGTTGGGTCGGCACAACCGTTACCCGTGTCAACAACGCGCCTGTTATTTTTGCGAAGAAGCGAAACTGCCCTGAAAGGAGAGTTGTACCGTGCCTCGATTGACAGAGAAGTTTTCAGCGACTTCTCTTGCATTGTGTGTTTTTTCCAATGCCTGAATCAGAAGTTTTCTTGCTTCATTGTGCAACATTTGAATCGCCTCTTTGACTCAATCTTACACCTTTTGTCAAGTTGTAACTTTATTTGATCGGACTGCTATAGATAGACTGACAACAATCTTGCAAATTTTACTAAGGGAGATTTCAATACTAATGAAAAGGTACAGATAATTTGATTTGCAAAGGTTACATAATACAACATATAACTAAAATTAACAGTCCCTGAGTCGATAACAATTGGAAATTTGAAAAATTCGATGCGCGAACATAGAGACCTTGTATGCAACTGCTGCTCAATGCAAATATCAATCACGGCTCCCGCAAAACCTTGTACAATATGCACAAGGTCGTCAAATGACAAGTGTATTAAATGCCAATGGACAGATTGTTGATAGCATGATATGATATAGAGGGTGAATGGTCAGCGAGAGAATATGTTGACTTTATTTACACACAAAAAGAGTCTGTTACGATGCAGGAGAGATCAGAAGGAGGGCTTGCTATGGAAAACAATAAAAAGAGTCTTGATGAAATTTACCGCGAAGTTGAAACCGATTTGAAAAAAGGTTCTTTTAAGGGCCCCAAATACGAAAAAATAGACATAATGGTTTATGGTGCTGGTGATCAAGAAGCGAATGAGGCGAACAAGGCGGACGAGAATTAGTTGTATAGGTGACTAGTAATATACAAGAAAGGAGGCATCTTGCTGTTGTAAGATGCCTCTGTTTTTATATAATGAAAGTCGTTCATACAGGAGGGAAAAATGTACGAACCAATTGTAGATAAATTTAAATATGTTCCAGAAAGTGCATTAATTGAATTGTGCTTTAAATGCAATCTAAATTGCAAACACTGCGGCTCGAGTTTGAATGCATATAAAAAGAGCAGGAAAGGTGAACCACTAAGTCTTACAGAATTTTATTCCGCAATTGATGATTTAAAAGGCTTGGGAGGAAAACGAATAGGTCTTGTCGGAGGTGAGCCTCTACTATATGAAAATTGGGAAGAGGTGGCAAAATATGCAAGCGACCGCAATTTTTATGTTTCAATGATATCGAATGGGATGATTATTGATGATGAAATGGCGCATAAAATTAAAAAATGTGGAATAGCTTTAGTGGCTTTAAGCTTGGATGGGCCAGAAACATACCATAACGAGTTAAGGGGAAGTCAAATGGCATTTAAAAATGTACTAAAAGCCATAGCATCATTGAAAAAAGAAGGCGTGCAAGTCAACATAATTACAACAATTATGAAAGGAAATCTTCCGCTTCTGCCAGAAATCGAAAAAACAATATCAACAAAAGGGGTGTCGTTCTGGCAGCTGCAACTTGGTATACCAATGGGCAAGCTAAGTGAGCATATGGAGTTTGTAATTGAGCCGAATCAACTTCTTGATGTCAAAAAGTTTATTCTTGAGGCCAAACAACGAAACCAAATACAACTTACAATTGCTGACTCTATCGGTTATTGCTCTCAGGATGAATTGATTATGAGAAACAACTCAAGTACAAATGGTGAAAGAGTATATTTAGGATGCATGGCCGGATGTAAAGCGGTTGCAATAGAATCAAATGGTGACGTAAAAGGATGCTTGTCGCTTCAAAACGAACGTTTTATTGAGGGGAATATACGAGAACGTTCTTTAAAGGATATCTGGACAGATAAAAAAAGCTTTAATTATAATAGGAACTTTAATTCGGAAAGTCTTGGCGGATATTGTTCAAAATGTGTATATGCCAACATATGCAGAGGAGGATGCACATCATTAGCATACAATACATCAGGCCACATTAATAATAACAATTATTGTATGCATATTATGGAGCAAAGATGGTGATTAAAGTATGAAGGCTTCATTGGTTTCACTCCCAATGGCGGATTACTGTATGCCGCCATTGGGCATTTCTTCAATTAAAGGGTATTTGAAGGAACATGGAATAATAAACGTTAAGTGTTATGATCTTAATTTGGAGTTTTTTTACTATGCAGTAAATACCAAACAATTGAGGCGCAGCATTCAATATGATGAAAATCGTTTGTTCTTTTCTGGCGAAGAATTGACTGATAGCTATAGACAATTGCTTCTCGAGTGCTTACTAAATGGAGAGTACTTATGTTCGCATATAGATGAAGCGATTTCTGCTTTAAAAAAGGAAGAAACCTATTACAAATATTCAAAATATGAAATTTATTCATCCATCATCGAACGTTCACTGAAGTTGTTTGGATCAAGATTTTATCCTACATCGATTTCTTCTGCTGTAATATTATTTCAGAAAGGTGAAGATTGTTCCGATGCTATAAAGTCATATATTAACTATCGCGAGCAGAACCCGCTGATTGAATTTTATCATAGTATATTGCCTTTAATTATTCAAGACGATACACAATATGTTGGAATATCTGTAAATTATTCTGGTCAAATTATCCCTGCAATTACTTTGGCAGCATTAATAAAGAAAGCCTTTTCTCGTGTGAAAATAATTTTTGGCGGTTCGCTGTTTCCAGCATATGCAAATAAAATAAGCGCATTAAATATCTTTGCTGAATATTCTGATGCATTGATAATTTATGCCGGTGAGTATCCATGGAATAATATAATAGAATACGACACCCTAGATTATATTCCTGGGTGTATGCGTAGTAATGGGCATTCATTCATCCATAACAATCTTCCCCTTCCACAAATCAAAAGGGCTCTGCCGGACTTTTCTGATTATTCATTGCAAAGATATCTCGTTCCTCATAATATATTACCATACGCCATGTCAATTGGCTGTTATTGGGGAAAGTGCAGCTTTTGTGGATATCAATCTTACAAAGATATATGTGTAAAAAGATACGCACAAAATGATATCGATTTAGGTAATTATGTTTTTGATGATTTGTACAGGCTTTATAAAATTTATGGTGTAGAAAATTTTTATTTTGTCGATGAAGCCATGACAGCTTGGATTGGAAAAATTATCGCAAAGAGAATATATGAAAGCGGATTGTCGTTTCATTGGTACTCCGAATTCCGTTTTGATTCTTTTCTCAATTATTCATATTTGAGTGAAATTAAAAAGGGCGGTTGCTCTTTGATGTTTTTTGGCCTCGAATCGGGCAGTGACAAAATCCTAGGCAAAATGCAAAAAGGGACAAACAAAGAACGCATATCACAGATTTTTGATTATTGCAGAGAGCTTAAAATCAAAACTATGCCAATGTTCTTTTTTGGGTTTCCTGGCGAAACTTATGCGGATGCAATTGAAACCATAGAATTATTGCAAAAATATAGTGACTCAATCCAACATATTGCAATGGGTACTTTTGTGTTGCTTAAAAACATTCCTGTATATCAAGATGCAAATTTGTTTGGAGTAAAGATAATTCATCGAAACGGAGAATTGTGCCTATATGATAATTATAGTGTTTCCAATGGAATAACTCCATTACAGGCCCATGATATAACTGACTATGTATACAGAGATAAAAATCTGAAAAGATACTTTGACTATGAGTTGTTATCCAGGAATCATCTTTTGTTTCTGCCATTGCGGAGAAACGATAATGAACCATGTGACATTGTAGAAGATGCACTTTATTCAATGAATCCATCTTGTAATATTTTTCATGGTAAATTCATTCTGGGTACCGGCGAAATATCTGACAGAGTGTTTAACTATCTCGTTGATGCATCGAAAAACTCGTTTTATACGCTTTCGGATGAAATGTCTGAATTTTTTGAGAAAAATCATTATTTCAAAAAATCGGATTTTGACATTCAGGATTTTAGTGTAGAGATTTTTCGCTATTTTATTAATGAAGGTGTAATAGTCATACATGAAGACAATTAACCATCACAGACGCGGCTTTTTGGGATGCACATTCAAAGCTGAAAAACAAAATGTAAAAGTAAAGGAGGTTTATTTGAATGCCTCTTTCTTCAAGCAAGAAGATACAATTTATTCTATCCAAAACGAACCGATAGAATCGATGTATCAATTGGAAGCAATAATAAAAAAGTACCATGCGGGGGATTCGCTGGATATTACTGTGGTTAGAAACGAAAAGTACATCTCACATAATTGCATCTTATACGAATATCCTCGTGAATCTTCAAGTCTTTTTGACATTGAATATGATTCATTTATATACAAAAATTTGTTTATAGAACTTCTGATTACAAAACCTAACGATAATGATTTTGTCCTTTTTTTATTGCAAGGCATTGATTGCTCAACAATTGATACTCCATTATTGAGTAAAAACACGTATCGAGATTTAATGTATAGCTTGAGCAATTTTGGGATTCCTACGGTAAGGGTCGAACTATTTGGGAACGGTGATAGTGACGGATATAAATGTGGTAAATATGGTTTCAACGACATAATTGACTTATACGACGCTGCCATGCATCATGTTGTTGCCTCTGGGAAAAAACTGATTCTTTTTGGATACAGCATTGGTGCTCTAATGGTTCCGTCTTTAGTTAATCGAAATAGAGAGAGCGTATTGGCTGCAATTATTTTTGATACAATGATTTTTGGCCCGAAGGATTACTTTGTCAAAAATAAAATTCGGCAAGATATATTAAGGGGAATACCAAAAGACAAAATAATGTATAATGCGCGGACATTTGATTCCTTTATTGAAATTGTTCTTGATGGAAAGCACTCCATTAATGATATCGTGAAGCAAAATCCTCAGTATAGTACATATGTTGAACATGGACTATTTGCAGGGCATGATACAAATTATTACCATGAGCTGTCTGAAATTGATTTCTTAAGTGGATGCAAAAGCATCTCTTTGCCATTACTTTTGCTTATAGGAAGTCGAGATTGCGCAATCGACTTTAAACAACATCTGTTTTTTTTCGATTCAATTAGTTCTACTGAAAGTGATATAATTCATAAGGAAGTCTTTAGCATTGATCATTCCTTTCGTAATGAAACTGGTTCAATTGATTCCGAATGTATTAAATGCATTTGTGATTTTATATTTGAGATTGTGATGAAGCACATCCCATTTGATGGCGGAAGGGCATAATAGTTATGAATATCAATTCGTCTTATAGGAAAGTTTGGTTTGCAAGATTGATTTCCATTTTGGGGACAGGATTAACGTCATTTGGGGTAAGTGTCTGGGTTTACACGGTCACAGGAAAAGCGACCCCAATGGTTTTGATTCTCCTTTTCTCTATATTACCAGCGATATTTTTAGCACCTTTCAGTGGTTATTTATGTGACAAATACAATCGTAAGGCTATCATTATTTGCGCCGACTCCATTGCCGCTTTGATAAGTGTGTTTATCTATATTTGCGTCAGTTATTATGAATTCAATTATTTTGTTCTTTGTGTTTTTACCTTTCTTGATTCTTGTGCAAATTTCTTTGATAATAATGCATATCAAGCATCAATTACAACTTTGGTTTCTCCTGATGAAGTAAAAACTGCTAACGGCATGAGTCAGATTATTGATTCATTGGATAGTATTGCTTCCCCGATTGTTGCCGGAATGCTCTATCCATTAATTGGACTAAATGGGATTATAATAATTGATTTAATAAGCTATCTTGTTTCTTTAGTAATTCTTGTTACGATAGATTCAAGCAAGTTTTCAATGGACAACGAAAATCAGAAGAAACGAAATACAAAAAGAGAAATTTTGCTTGGATTCAAATTTATTTTTTCTCAAGGAAGTTTACGTGTACTTTTGATTTACTTTACTATTTTAAACTTTACGTTTAATCTCGCAACCTCATTAATAGAGCCTTTCGGCTTGACACTTGGGAATACATTTGACCTAGGCATTATTAAGGCTTGTGGTGGATTCGGGATTTTATGCGGAAGTTTGGTTGTTACATTTTCAAAGAAAATACATTTTACTTATAAAACGATCGTTATTGGTGGCTTGGTTGCTGGCATAGCTTTGCAACTTATGGGGTTCACACATATTACTTGCATTGTTGCAATCGGAAGATTTTCCTTTTCATTTGTTACGCCAATTTTGAATACGGTTGCCGGCACATTGTGGATGCAGGAAACACCACGGATTCTTCAGGGGCGTGTGTTTGCATCGCGTTCCATGATTGCAAGGTGTTTTGTTCCTTTGTCATACGTTGTCGTAGGCCCGCTTGTTGACATTGTTTTACCGAAGCTGTTGCAATCAAATCTTGGACTTATTATTAATGTAGTCGGCACTCAAGCACTTGAATACCGTCTCGTTTTTTGTGGAGCGGGGGTTTTGTGCGTTTTAATAACTTGCTGTGTTGCAGCAAATACAAATTTCAGAAAACTTTAACTTTTCCGCATCAAATTGTTTTATCAATGTTGTAAGAATTGTTATTAATATGCTTCAATTTTTTGTATGTTCTTTTCGCTATGCTATAGTCTTAGGGGATTCAAAATCTTTTGTCTGTTTGCGATGTTTGCACTTGTAAACATCAAATATAAAAGAAAGCCGGCCGAGAACGAAATCAACGTATACTCGGCCTGTTTGTGGTTCATAACTCTATTTCATTGCGTTTGGGTATTTGCCTCGGCGGATCTTCAGCCATTGCTTGACGATTGCGTTTTTCTTCCTGAACAGACTGCGGCGGTTCGGCTCTTTCATTGAGAACTTTTTCAACATCACGCCTGCCATGAAGCATTGTAGCAGGAGTAAACTGTTCTCCATACGCCTTTTGCAGTTGCTGAACAGCGTTCTATTCTTTCTCGTTGCGAATAGCCAGCCTTGCTTCATATAACTCTCCTGCGTCCAAATCTTTTGCCTGTTCCTGTAAGTCGGCAAAAGCGTTTTTTGCATCATCCAGCGCATAAGAATACTTTGCCTCGCTGACTTCGAGCTTTTCAAGCATCGTCTCTGCGGCAGTACACCTTTTCTTGACTTCGGCGGTATCCCTACTTTATTCACAGTCAAGATACATGAGGATTATTGCCCGCTCCGAGCGCAAATCTTCGAGCTGTTCCGTCAAATCCTCGATGCGGCTGGTCAGCTCACGATGCTTCAAAACATTAAGAATTGGCGTTGCCTTTTTCTCGGCCTGTAACTCTTTCCGCGTTTTGATAGCAGCCTTGATTTGCTTTGTCAAAACATCGTATTTTTCAAGCTCAGGCTTGGCAGCTTCAAGATACGATGTCTCCAAAATGATAACATCGGCAGTCGTGGTGCTATCGTTACGGTTGTGGTAAATGGACAGAATGTCCGTTTGCTGCTAAGCAGAATCGTTTTGAAATTTCGTTACGGCTCTACCATGTGTCTTTTTTGATCGCATGATTTATCCGTAACGCTCTGGCGGTAGGATTTCTGACGGCAGGCATTACTACAATAGACAGCATCTTTGCGTTTAGGCGTAAATGTTTTGCCACAACACCTGCAAACAAGGCCGGTGCGCTGTGCAAGCCGCTTCTGTCGCTGGCGTTTCCAGTTGCCAAGTTTTCCGCACGTGTAGTAGTCACAATATTTTTTCGATTTGACAATTGTATAAAACGTTTTTCCGCAGCCCTTACAGATGATTTTTCGCACAGGGTACATATACTCATGTGCATTATGTTTTGCCTGTTGCTCGTCGTACCGTGCTTTTATGGCTGCGAATTCTGTGGAAATGGAGGATGCAGTGGGAAGTACAACATAGATTGACTTCACTTGCAATGTGGAATGACGCGACAAGAATTATTTACATGGATACACCAGCAGTACGGCACAGAGCCGGAATATCCCAGGCATGACTGGAATGCTGTGTTGCGGCACAACGACAATAATAAATGGTATGGTGTAGTTCTGGAAGTATCAGCTGATAAGTTGGGACTGCCGGAGGCAGGCATCGTTGATGTCCTTAATGTGAAAAGCGATCTGCTACTGATTGGCTCTCTTCGCGGGCAGAAAGGCTATTTTCTGGCCTATCACATGAACAAGGAAAAATGGCTCAGTATTCAGCTTGGCAAGCCGGAACTGGATGATGCTATCAAAGATCTGCTTTCTTTGAGCTATGAGCTGACAGCACCGAAAAAGCGCAACTTAAAGTCATCAGGAAAAAATCCGGGAGATTCCGCAAATGGCAAAGAAAAAGAAATTGACGAAGGCTGAGCGAAAGGAAGCACGCCTCCGAAAAGGCAAGCAGTGGCTGCTCACCTATACCGGTTCACCGAAAAAGATGAACAAGCATTACCGGGAACGCTTTCATGTGGATGCTGTGACTGCCGCTAAAGATTTGCAGGAGCTGGGGGTCAATTATACACAGGAACAGCTCGACCAGATAAAACAGGCTGAAGAGCAGCGGCTTCGGCAGCGGAGAATGGAGCGGGAAGCGAAAGAGAGGGAACGTCTGGCAGAACTGTATGAGGACTGCGATGATCGTTTTGCCTTTATCGCTGGATACACAGATGGCGGCGCACCGTTCGGTGTGATGTGGGAAGAAGTCGGCATTGATCCGGGACTGCCGTTCGAGGAAAAAGTGAATCTCTATCATATGCAGATGTTAGGCTGATAATTGTGCAGACGTCATCTGCACAATTTGCAACAAAAAAGAGAGGAGCCAGTCCAGGCTCCTCGAAGGTACATTATTTCAAAAAGTTGCTTTTATGTTCCAGCGCGTGCAGATTATATCCAAGTGTGGCCAGGTGCGCCACCTTCAGCGCAACCAGATTGATGTCGGTGGACATCGCACTGGCGATCTGCTCAGCTGTGTATCCATACTCATAGATGTAGCGAAGGACTTCATCGCTGTCCATCAGGATTTCTGCTGCTACGATGTTGGCTTCATATTCTGGTTTGGATTTCATATCGTAGAGCATGAACTCATGAATCGGGGTGGTTTTCGCC
>ERZ1673747.1703-NODE-1703-length-20483-cov-6.824114_pt1 | contig 20483 bp, 19 predicted proteins | sample MGYA00580220_ERZ1673747 | MGnify/ENA primary metagenome ERZ1673747 (study PRJEB41218, sample SAMN15661769) | gut metagenome | host: Homo sapiens | place: Canada: London | collected 2015-08-20/2019-03-30 | study: EMG produced TPA metagenomics assembly of... | reverse complement strand
AATCCTGCGAATGTGCTTGTATTTCAAGGGTTTTTCGGGATAATCAAAATTTTTAGTATAATAAAGCAAACCTGTATGTTTGATTTCAAACAAGGAGATTTCTTTTATGCAAAATCATCTTTCCGTCCTGCGGAGCTGTCCTTTCTTTACCGGTTTAAATGAGGATGAGATTTTGTCCATTCTGCACTGTGTACAGGCAGTCGAAATTGCCCGCCAGCGCGGGGCTTATATTTTCCGCGCCGGGGATTCCACCGAGGTCATGGGCCTTGTGCTGTCCGGTACCACCCTTGTGATACAAGAGGATCTCTGGGGGCACCGCAACATCCTGTCCAAGTGCAGCGCCGGGGATTTTTTTGGCGAGCCTTACGCTGCCACTCCGGGCGCTATTCTGAACATCAGCGTTGTGGCGGAGGAGGATTGTGAGATTCTTTTGCTCAATATCAAGCAGCTGCTTACCGCCTGTCCCACCGCCTGCGACCATCACCAAAAGCTTATCCGCAATCTCGTCAGCGTCCTTGCAAACAAGATACTGCTCTTCAATGATAAGGTTACGCATATCAGCAAGCGAACCACCCGGGAAAAGCTGCTCTCCTATCTTTCGGCCGAGTCGCTTCGGCAGGGGTCACTTTCCTTTGACATTCCCTTTAATCGGCAGCAGCTGGCGGATTTCCTCTGTGTGGAGCGCGCTGCCATGTCAGTTGAGCTGTCAAAGCTGCAAAAGGAGGGCCTTTTGATCACGAATCGAAATCACTTTGAACTGCTGACCCACTGACCTTGCCCCTGCTCCTATGGTGTAATCACAGTTATAAAAATACACCTGTACCCCCGCAGAAACAGGATAGACGCGGTAAAGCCTCCGTACTATAATCATTTCTGCTGCCAAAAGACGGACATTGGTTTTCTTCAGGCTGGTCGTAAGCGCCATCCTAGAATAGGGTGCAGTAAATATGACCTTATGCTTTAAAAAGGCCGAGAGATTGCTGAAAGAGAGCAATCTCTCGGTCAGCGAAATTGCGCCGCAGCTAAAATTCACGAATCGGACGCACTTTTACTATCTGTTCCGCAAAAAGTACGGCATGACCCCGCAGGAATGGCGCCGGCATCAAGCAGAAAGCTCTGCCAAATAGTGCCGAAAAGCAGTCAATGCAATGCTTTTGTGGGCCATACCTTTGGACACGAAGAAGCGAAAAGTAACTCCTCGGCTTGAGAAACACCGTGATGGGGCAAAGACACTTGCAAAGCGCGCGGTTATCCTTGCATGCAAAAAGCCTCTGCCGGTTGGGTATCGGCAGAGGCACTTTCATTTCCTCTTGTCTTTACTTTGTTCCTTTTTCAGGGATTTTTCCTCGCAGCGTTTCCAAACGGTTGAGTGCCTCGTTCAGAGTATCATCTTTCTTGGCAAAGTGGAAACGGATCAAATGGTTGACCGGCTCCCGGAAAAAGCTGGAGCCCGGTACCGCACCTACGCCGACCTTGGCAGCCAGATCCTCACAGAATTGCAGGTCACTGTCATAACCGAACGCAGAGATGTCCAGCATCACATAATACGCGCCCTGCGGGATGTTGTGAACAAGGCCCAAATCGTCCAAGCCTTTGCAGAACAGATCTCGCTTATGCGTATATTTTTGCAGCAAATCATCGTAATAGTCCTGCCCGAATTTCAAGCCGGGTATAACGGCCTCCTGCAATGGGGCTGCTGCGCCGACCGTCAAAAAGTCGTGTACCTTTTTTGCGCGCTCGATGATAGGCGCGGGTGCGATGACATAGCCCAGCCGCCAACCTGTAACAGAATATGTTTTGGACAGCGATGAGCAGGAGATCGTCCGCTCCCACATGCCGGGCAGAGTTGCAAAATATGTGTGGGTGTGCGGCGCATAGACGATATGTTCATAAACTTCATCGGTGATGACATAGACATCGTATTTATTCGCCAGTGCAGCGATGGTTTCCAGCTCCGCACGCGTGAACACCTTTCCGCAGGGGTTTGATGGATTGCATAAAATAAGCGCCTTGGGATGCTGGCGGAAAGCCTCCTCCAACACCTCCGGATCGAAGTTGAAATCGGGCGGTGTCAGCGGTACATAAATCGGCTCCGCACCGCTCAAGATCGTGTCCGCACCGTAGTTCTCATAAAACGGTGAGAATATGACAACCTTATCCCCCGGGTTCGTTACCGTCATCATAGCGGTCATCATCGCCTCGGTACTGCCGCAGGTTACGACGATCTCACTGTCCGGGTCGATGGCGCGGCCCATGTAGTGCGTCTGCTTTGCAGACAGAGCCTCGCGGAAATTCTGTGCGCCCCAAGTGATGGAATACTGGTGGTAATCCTCATGGGCGACCTCGGCCAGACGGTCCAAAATTGCTTTCGGCGGGTCAAAATCCGGAAACCCCTGTGAAAGATTTACCGCTCCATATTTATTGGAGATACGGGTCATTCGGCGGATGACAGAATCCGTAAAACCGGCAGTACGGTCAGATAACGGCTGCATAGGCAGTTGCCTCCCTAAAAATGAGATACATTTAGAATAGCGGATCAGGCATATCAGCCCGGCATGCGGCCTTTTGCTCCGCATGGTGCAAGGCACCCTTTATAAGCGCAGCCCTTTTATATCCTTGATGCGCGACAAAATCATATTACAGCTGCAGCTCTGCACACCGGGCAGGGTGTCGATGACTGTGTGCAAAAATGTTTCCATTTCCTCTGCAGAAGCCGCCACGGCGTGAACATGCAGCTTATCCATGCCGGTCACGCGGTAGATCTGCGTGACCGTGTCGTGCCGGTCCAAAATCTGCGTGACCTGTGCCAGACAGTCGGGCGCTGTCTCGATCTCGAAGTAGCAGGACACCGCACCGCTGATTTTCTGCGGGTTTATGACGGTCGTATACTCCTCAATGATGCCCTTTTGCTCCAGTGTCTGGATCCTTGCCTTCACCGCGACTCTGGATATGCCGATTTTCTCCCCGATGTCCGAGTAGGAAATGCGCGCATTTTCTATGAGCAGCTGTACGATTTTCTGATCCAGTGTGTCCAGCCCGTCCAGATACATAGCGTTCCCTCCGTCTGTAAACCTTCTATGCGTATCATAGCACCATTCTTTCCAAAAGTAAATATGCCGTTGACGCGCCGTCTTTGCCGCGCTATAATAGTTACGATCCGTAATTATCAACTTTCGTTTTGTGAGGATTCGCTATGAACCGAGATTTAACAAAGGGTCCTGTCGTGCGGTCAATGCTCCTGTTTGCAATCCCTATGATTTTGGGTGATCTGCTGCAGCAGTGCTATAACATCGCTGACACGCTGATCGTCGGGCAATTTTTGGGACGAAACGCCTTGGCGGCAGTCGGGTCTGCCTTTACGCTGATGACCTTTTTGACCTCGGTCATTCTGGGGCTTTGCATGGGCAGCGGCGCGCTGTTTTCCATGCGTTTCGGACAGCGGGACGAAACTGCCCTGCAGGAAAGCCTCTGCGCATCGTTTTATTGCATTGCGCTTATCACCGTGCTTTTGAACCTTATCGCCTTTGCGTGCCTTGACGGACTTCGTATTTTTCTGCGGGTCCCTGCCGAAGTTTGGGGCGATATGCGCGTCTACCTGTTTCTCGTCTTTTTAGGGATACCCGCCATTTTCCTGTACAACTTTTTCGCTTCGTTTTTAAGGGCCATCGGCAATTCGGTGATCCCGCTGGCCTTTTTGGCGGTTTCCTCGGTGCTGAACATCGTACTGGATCTCTGGTTTGTCGTAGGGTTAAACAAGGCGGTCGCCGGGGCTGCACAGGCCACCGTGATTGCGCAGTATATTTCCGGTGTGGGTATTGCCGTCTACACTTGGGTGCGCTTTCCGCAGGTGCGCTCGGTTGCAAGGCCGCGCACCTTACGCGCACAGAGGGTCCGGGAAATATTCTCCTATTCCTCGCTGACCTGTGTCCAGCAGTCGGTGATGAACCTCGGTATTCTTATGGTGCAGGGGCTTGTGAACAGCTTTGGCCCCGTTGTGATGGCAGCCTTTGCCGCTGCCGTGAAAATCGATGCCTTTGCCTATATGCCGGTGCAGGATTTCGGCAACGCCTTCTCCACCTTTATTGCGCAGAACTACGGCGCAAAGCAAAACGACCGCATACGCTCGGGTCTAAAAAGCGCTGTCTTGATTTCGGCTGCCTTCTGCGTGGTGCTATCCACGCTTGTTTGCGCATTTGCCAAACCACTGATGCTGCTTTTTGTCGATGCCGGGGAAACCGAAATTCTGCGTGAGGGTGTGCGGTATCTGCATATTGAGGGGGCATTTTACTGCGGTATCGGCTGCCTGTTTTTGCTGTACGGTCTGTACCGCGCATTGGGTAAGCCGGGCATGAGCGTTGTACTTACCGTCATCTCGCTGGGCACCCGTGTTGCCCTCGCCTACCTGTTGTCCTCCCTGCCCTCCATCGGCGTGACCGGCATCTGGTGGTCTGTTCCCATCGGCTGGGCGCTTGCCGATTTTGTGGGATTTGTGTATTATAAAAAGAAAATCAACTTATATGACGGCAGCCAGCCATAAAAGACCGCCGATTGCCTTTAAAGGGAGCAGCTATGCAGATCAGCCAGTTTTTTCTCAGCGGAGACATGAAAGGCGCTCTTGCCTATATGCGCAGCCATGAGGCGTTCAAGGAGATTCTTCCCGCCTATACCGCCATCTTTGAGGATTGTAAATACCGCACCTATGAAATACCGGACATGCTCAACTCTGTTTTGCGATTGTATCAGGTATATTTCCGGGACACCTTTTATTGCGGCTTACCGGAGGCGGAGGCCGCAGACAAGCTGTTGACCGGGCTGAAGCATCTTCTGAATATGCCGGATGCCGATGAAGATACTTTAGTCGAACAGCTTCAGTCTGTGTTTGAAGAAAACGGCTATCATGCGCTTTTCGGGAAAACACAGGGCTATTACGGCCCGTATATCTGGCGTGACACGGTTCCGACCGTCTACCGTGTCGAATTGCCGGATGGTGCAGCCGAATACACCGTCTACATTCTGAAAGGCTTCGTGTTCCGGAGTTGGCTGGATTATCTGACCTTCGGCAAGCAGGGTACGGGCGGCTGGGCTTCGCCCGACGGCACGATCAACTGCATCGAGCAGGCGTATGATTTTGAAAGCGAACGGTTTCTTGTATCTCTTTTAAAGCACGAGGCACAGCACACCGTTGACATGAAGCGATTCCCGGGAATCACTCCCGCAGAGTTAGAATACCGGGCAAAGCTGGTGGAGCTGCATTACTGCTGCGATTTAGGATTGCTGCAAAAATTTCTATTGGCAGCAGATGAACGAAAGATCACGGATAGTCATGCACTGGCCTGTGCGCAAATCAAGCTTGCATTCGCACATACAAACCAAGCAGACCTTTCCTGCGTACAGACAACGGCACTGGAGCTGCTTCACGCGCACACGAAAATAATGAAAGAAAAATACACTGTACCAGATGCAAGTCCATTATCTTCGTAATTTACTTATGCCCCTGCATCGTCCAAACATCTAATGCCAATATCTGCACATACAATCTCACCGCAGTACACGGCAGAATTTTTGGCAACATGCAGCGGTTTATAGCTGTCGAATGTCACGGTCAGATCAGCACTGACAGCCCCCTCGGCAACCTCGCCGGTATCGGTGGCAATACCGCTTGGCAGATCAAGAGCCAATACAAACGCTCCTGCCTCATGCTCGCGGTTCATCAATGCGCAGGCGGCGCGTCCGGCCGGGCGCAGACTGCCATGAAATCCGGTGCCGTACAAGGCATCCGCCACCACCCTGAAGTGCTGCGGCTCCAGAGCTGCAGCATCACGGCAGAGAGCGATCTGAAGGCCCGCCAGGCGTGCATAATTGGTTATGGCATCAGGTGTTTTCGGCTCGCCCTCCGCCAGCAGGACCGTCACCTGCCAACCGTCTAAGGCAGCCGCGCGGGCAAGCACAAAGCCGTCACCGCCGTTGTTTCCCTTACCGCAAACAACAAGCAGTGATGCCGCTTGCGGGAATCGTGCCCGCAGCTGCGCGTAGGCAGCAAGGCCCGCATTCTCCATCATCTGCAGGTATGGGATTCCCCGTTCATTTGCAGCCCGTTCAATTTCTTTCATCTGTGCGGCAGTCACAATGCGGCGGTCCATCTCAAATCTCCTTTTGCCAAGCTTTCGACACACGGTCTTTGTGCCTGTATTTTCATCAAAGCTTGTGCCACATTATACCGCTTTAGGCTGCGGATTGCAATCGTCCCGGCATTAAAGCGCATCCTTCATGCTTTTTACATAGGCGCCGATCTCATCCGTGATCTCGGCCTTGGCACTCTTGGTCGAAAGCGCCGCCAGAAAGGCAGCGTTCTGGGTCGGGGTCGTCCCCATCCAGATGGATACATCGGCTCTCGATAGATAAACTCATAGTACCACTCTCCCTGTTGGGTATTCCGGGCGGTCACTCTCCCCCGCCCTGTTTGCTTTACGCTTCCGGCGTGTAGTTGACTTCCAGCACAATGTCCTCAAAGGTCACGGCACGCACCTCACCGCCGCCGGTCGGGTTGGACGGCTCATACTGGATCTTATAGCCGTCCTGCTTGAATTTTTGGATGATGCGGTCCAGCTCCGGCCGACTGCTCACCTTGATGCAGATATGGGCAAGCCCCGTGCGGTTGGGGTCCTTGGGGGCATCTACGATCTCAGGCTTTGTCATAAGCTCGATCCATGCCCCCTCATCCAGCTGCAGGATGTCAGAGTAGTAGTTGTTTTCCTCCTCGTTATAGGTTTTCAGCAGCGTTGCGCCGAAGTAATCCTCAAAGAATTTTCTTGCACCCGCCAAATCCTTTACAAAAATACCTACATTGCCGATTCTCATGGTTGTATCCCCCTTATATAGTCTGTTGATACATGGGTGTGGACAGATATTTCATACCGTTGTCCGGCAGAATGACTGCGATGCTTTTGCCTGCATATTCTGCGCGCTGTCCGACCTGTACCGCGGCATGCAGCGCAGCCGCCGCCGATGTGCCGAGAAACAGTCCCTCCGTATGCAGGACATCATGGGCCGTTGCGTAGGCCTCGGCCGTGCGGACATTGATGTATTCATCGCTCCAATCCGGTGTCAGATACTCCGACAGTTCTTCTTCCGGCACACCGTAGGCCGGCAGAACACCGTCGATGATCTGCACATCCGGATGCTCCGGCGTCAGGCGGGAGTCTGGATGGGGCTGCACCAGCACGACCCACAGCCCGGGGTTGCGGCTGCGCAGATACCGCGCCGTGCCGCTGCCTGTACCGCCTGTGCCTGCCATGCAGACCAGCACATCCACATTGCCGCCGGCATCCTGCCAGATCTCCGGCCCTGTTGTGCGGAAATGTGCCTCCGGGTTAGCCGGGTTGGCTGCCTGATTGTTGAAATACGCCCCCGTGCGTCTGCAGTAGGCGGCAATCTCCGTCAGAGTCGCCTCACGCTCCGGCTCCTGCCAGGGGTGGCTGCGCTCTGCTTCGGGGCGCAGGCCGATTGCATCCTTATAGTCCAGCAGCCGTGCGCCGTAGGCCTGCAGGATCAATCGGCGCTCCAGCGAGGCACCGCGCTCAAGAAAGATCTCCATCCTGTAGCCGCGTGCAGCGGCAAATGCCGCCAGCCCGATGCCGGTGTTTCCGCTGGTCTGCTCCACGATGGTCCCGCCCGGCTTCAGCGCACCGCTTTGTTCGGCCGCTTGAATCATCGCCAGCGCCGCGCGATCCTTAACGCTGCCGGTCGGGTTAAAAAATTCCAGCTTTGCGAGGATATGCGCCCCGCAGTGCTGCTGCCGTTCAAAACGGTCAAGCTCCATCAGCGGCGTATGACCCACCAGCTCATCAATGGAATGTACCACCCCTGCCATACTGCCTTTCCTCCCCTGTCAGATGCTGTAATCGAAATCATCCGTGACCGTGCGCAGAAAGCGCTTGCTTGCCTCCTGCTTCGGATGCAGGAAGAACTCCTTGGCGGGGGCTTCCTCCGCCACAATGCCGTTTTCCATAAAGATGATGCGGTCGGACACATTGCGAGCAAAGCCCATCTCATGGGTGACGACCACCAGCGTAAGGCCATCGGCAGCCAGTTGGGTGATGGTATTCAGCACCTCGCGGGTCAGCTCGGGGTCCAGCGCCGAGGTAGGCTCATCGAAAAGCAGTACCTCCGGCCGGAATGCGATGGCCCGGGCGATGGCCACGCGCTGCTGCTGCCCGCCGGAAAGCTGATCCGGGTAAAAATCCTTCCGGTGGAGCATCCCGACCTTTTCCAGCATCTCGTCTGCGGTCTGCTCCGCTTCAGCCCGGTCTACGCCGCGGGCGGTGATCAGCCCCTCCAGCACATTCTGCCTGACCGTCATGTTGCGGAAAAGGTTGAAGTTCTGGAACACATAGCCCATCTTCATCCGCAGGGCACGGATCTCATTATGGCGAAGCTTTGTTATATCCTTTTCAAAGTCATCAAACCGGATGGTGCCGCTGTCGGCCTTTTGCAAAAAGCTGATGCACCGCAGCAGGGTGGTCTTGCCGGACCCGCTGCTGCCCAGTATCGAGATGACCTCCCCGTTGTTGACACGAATGTCAACGCCCTTCAGCACCTGGGTCGTGCCGTAGCTGCAATGCAGATCCTTTACTTCCAACATGAGCAGGCTCCTTTTATTGTCAGACCAGTTTATCCGGCGTCACGCCGAGAATATCGTTAAAATAGTTGTTGGCGATCATCATCACACCCATGGCGGTGATCACTACGATCTCCTCCTCGGTAAAGTTTGCTTTCAGCTTATCAAACAGTTCCTGCGGCACATGCTTGGGGTCCTCCGCAATGGCCTGCCCGTAATCGATCAGAACCTGCTCCTTCTCGGTAAACTCAAAAGTATCAAAGTCGATGCCGTTTTTCTTGAGCAGGTTGCGGAAATAGATGCTGCACACAAGGCAGCCGTTCGTCTGGGAGATGGCATATTCAAAAAAGTCTGCTGCACGCTTGCCAATCAGCCGCTGCAGCTCATCATCCAGCGCATAGGAACCGGCCTCCACGGCGTTGAACGCAGCTGCATTGTGCAGCAGCGTGCGCTTTTCTGCGGTCAGCGCGTGACCCTCGGCCAGATGGTCGGCAATAATCTTCTGAATGCTTGCGGGGGCAGTTTCGGGGTTGATCTCACTGATAATAGCCATAATTAAGCAGGCTCCTTTCCAAGCTGTGCAATTTGTTTTGGTGTATTCCACGCAAGGCGTTTTTCCAGCACGCCCTGCAGTAAGGTAAGTACGGTGTTTAAGAGCAGGTAGACAAGGGCTACCTCGCAGTAAAGCGCAAACGGCTCAAATGTGCGGGCTGCGATCTGCTGGGCGGTCTTGAACATCTCAACCACCGTGATGCTCGCCGCCAGTGAGCTGTCCTTCGTCAGGCCGATCAGCGAGCTGAACAGCGTAGGGAACGCGACCCGCGCCGCCTGCGGCAGAATGACCCGCATCATGATCTGACCGGAACTCAGGCCGATCATATACCCAGCCTCCCACTGTCCCTCCGGCACGGACTGGATCGCAGCGCGTATCGTTTCAGACATATAGGCGGCATAATTCAGCGAGAATGCGATGACCGCTGAGGGAAACGCATCCAGCGTGATACCCAGTGACGGCAGACCGAAGAAGATGATATACATCTGGACGATAAGCGGTGTGCCGCGGAACACCCAAACATAGACGCGGGCCAGCTGCTTGAGGATGCGGACATTCTGCACCTGAATCAGTGCCAGTGCAAACGCCAGCACAAGGCTCAGCGCGTAGATGCATACCGTCAGCGGGATGGTGGCCTTAAAGCAGTAGAGCACCAGCCGCGGGAACGAGGAGATCAGGATTTCCGCCAATCTTTCCGTCATTGTGTTTCACCTTGCCTGTAATACAGTTATTGATACGCGGACTCGGTATAGTCGCCGCCCAGATACCTTTCAGAGATCTCCTTCAGCTTGCCCTCCTCGCGCAGCTCTGCAAGTGCGGCGTTGATGGCATCCAGATATTCGGTTTCCCCCTTGCGGACGGGAATGGCAATGACATCCTCGGAATCCGGGATGACGAAGGCCTCCTTCAGCTTATCCTTTGCATCGGGATGCTCGTCCAGATAGGCGTTCAGCACCGGTACGCTGGTGCCGAGGAAGTCTGCGCGGCCGGAAAGCACAAGGTCGATAGCCTCAGAGCTGGTGTCGACGCCGACGATCTCTGCGCCCTGCGCCTCATACCACGGGATGAAGGCGTTCGTAGCGTTTGTGGCGATCTTCTTGCCCTTTAAGTCCTCCGGCGTCTGAATGCTGTCATCATCGGCCCGCACGACAACGCGGCGTGCTTCATAATAATAGGGGTCAGAAAAATCGTATTTTTCGGCGCGCTCATCGGTGATGCTGACGCTGTTGATAACCGTATCAAACCGGCCGGAGTCGATGCCGATAAGCAGCGAATCCCACGCAGCCTCTTGAAACTCTGCCTCGACACCAAGCTTTTCGGCCAATGCCTTGCCCAGCTCGATGTCAAGCCCCGTCAGCTCGCCGCTGTCATCGTGGTAGGTGAACGGCGAGTAGGTACCCTCGACGCCGATGACCAGCTTGCCGGCGGCCTTAACCTTTTCCAGTTCCCCGCCCTCTGCGCTCGCAGCAAAGGTGCTTTCAACCGTTGCGTCTGCCGATGCAGCGGAGGAGGCGGTACTGCCGCACCCGGAAAAAACAGCGGCGGTCAAGGTGAAGGCCAGCAGAGCGGCAGCGGTCTTTTTAACAATGCGTTTCATAATCAATATCTCCTCGTTCGTTTATCGTTGTTTGTTTTACCTCAGGATACAAAAACGCCCGGCGCTTACAGGAGCGGCCGGGCAGGTACGGTATATGGCTTCACCCGCAATGCGGGTGTTCTACATCGGTGCAGCGCGAACAGAGCGAATGCACCGCGGCCATACAGTTTGCCCGGCAGCACGGCATTCGACAACACATGATGGATGCAATTTTGCTGATACGGTACATAGTGATTTTTCCCTTCGCGGTAGTTGTTTGGATTCGATGGGTGTATGATACACCCATTTACCTACTATGTCAATATGTTTATAGGAATTTATTTGGCTTTTGCTCTTATAGCCAGAATTACAGCATTATGATAAATACATTTGTGTGATTTGCTGCATTGTGCCGAATTTACTCGCTGTATACAGTGCCGACCGGGATATTTTACTTTTTCTTTACCGTATACAGATACGGCACCTACATTGTGCTCTTGAAAAATCACGGTTGTGTGCTATAATAACTCTGTTACTCTGTCTCAATATTTATCTGCCGCATACCGGGTTATACATTTTCGGTATGCGCAAAGCCCTGAATAGACCGGGCAGAATGGATACAAGTGATGAAAATCAGGAAAATTCTTGTTGCTGTGATTTCGCTTTTTATGGCAGCCGCACTTTTTACCGGCTGCAGCACGGCAAACAACGCCAGCAAAGCGGATGACCTGCCTGTTATAAAGCTGGGCAGTGACAGCTACCCGCCGTACAACTATCTCGATGAGGACGGCAACCCGACCGGCATTGATGTCGAGCCGGCCACCGAGGCCTTCGCAAGAATGGGCTACCGGGTCGAGATCGTACAGATCGACTGGGAGAAAAAGAAGGAACTCGTTGAGAGCGGCGCTATCGACTGCATCATGGGCTGCTTTTCTATGGAGGGACGGCTGGACGACTACCAGTGGGCCGGCCCGTATATAGCAAGCCGTCAGGTCGTTGCCGTGAACGAGAGCAGCGATATCTATACCCTGCAGGATCTCGCCGGCAAAAACCTTGCTGTTCAGTCCACAACAAAGCCGGAGGGCATCTTTCTGAAGCGCACTGACGAGAGAATCCCGAAGCTTGGCAACCTCATCAGCCTTGGCCACAGGGAATTGATCTTCACCTTTCTGGAAAAAGGCTATGCCGATGCAGTGGGCGCGCACGAGGAATCCATTGTGCAGTATATGAAGGATTACGATGTCAAATTCCGCATTTTGGAAGATCCTCTTATGACGGTCGGCATCGGCGTTGCCTTTGCAAACAACGATGACCGCGGTCTTTGCGAAGAGCTTGACCGCACATTGGAGGAAATGCGGCAGGACGGCACTTCCTTAAAAATCATCGGAAAGTATCTTGATGAGCCGGAAAAATACCTTGAGGTGGATACTCTTGAAAAAGACAACTAAATCTGCTGCCCCGGGCAAAAAATTCTGGATCTGCGGGGCGCTGCTGGGAATATGTCTGCTCTGCCTTATCACGCTGTCGCTCTTTCAGGGCGATAAGGCCCGCGAGCAGGCCAATCTTTTGGACATCGTAAATTATATTAAGATCCAGTGCGCCACCTATACCTATTATAATGAGGCGTCTGAATCCAAAAGCCTGCTGCGCTCCATCGAAAGCACCCGGCAGGTCAGCACAAATATCGAGGCCGAGACCGCGGCCGGGCAGGAGCTTACCCGTAAGCTGCTGCGGGAGAGTACCGAGCAGCTGTGGCTGACGGGCATTGTCGTACTGGCCCCGGATGGAAACACCGTGTGTGAATACAGCTCGGATGACCGCGCGCTGGCGAGGGTCCACGGCAATCTTAACCGGGATATTATTCTGGATACCGCCATTCATGACGAAAAGGTCTATTCGCAGCGGATCAATCAAAATGACGGCTCGCACATTGATATGTCTGCCTGCGCGCGCAGGGATGCGCCCGGCGTTATTGTCACCTTCTATTATACCTCTGCTGAATTTGCAAACCGCTATACCCTGACGCTGCAGAGCCTGCTGAGCGGCTACCAGAAGGCCACGGATGGAACGATCATTATAACCGATGGCGGCGCGATCATTGCATCCAACGACACTGCGCTGATTGGGCAGAGTTCAAATACACACGATGCGATCCAGACCTTAAAGAAAAATGCCGACAGCAGGCACCTGATGCATCTGAATGTTGACGGTGTGCGTTCCTATGGCATCATGCTGCGCCAGCGCGATCACTATATCTACGCTTATATTCCCGACACCATCACCTTCCGCACACTGCCCCAGAGTTTGGCCGTTTTTGTACTTGGCTATCTGGGCGTGCTGCTGATGATCTGGCAGCTGCTGCGCAGGGACAAGCTGAAAAGCCTCCGTAAGCAGGAGGAAAAGGAGCGGGAGTACCAGAAAAACCTGCTGGAGGAGGCCAAAAAGGCCGAAGCCGCCAACCGCGCCAAAACGGAATTTTTGCAGCGCATGAGCCACGATATCCGCACGCCGATCAACGGCATCAGCGGTATGCTTGATGTTGCAGAGCATTACAGCGATGATCTGCAAAAACAGGCGGAATGCCGCCAGAAAATTCGGGAGGCCTCTGACATTCTTTTTGAGCTTGTCAGTGAAGTTCTTGACATGAGCAAGCTGGAATCGGGCGAAATTCAACTTGAGGAAAAGCCGTTTGATGTTGTAACCCTCCTTGATGAGGTCACCGGCGTAGTCGGCCGCCTTGCGGACGAGCGCAATATCACGGTGACGCACAAAGGAAGAACCATTGAGCATCGCAATCTGATCGGCAGCCCGGTCCATCTCAAGCGGCTGCTGATGAACATCATGTCCAACGCGGTCAAGTACAACCGGGATCACGGTCATATTTATCTGTACACCCGCGAACTGCCCTCGGCTGACAGCAGCATCGCAACGCTGCAGTTCGTCTGCGAGGACAACGGCATCGGCATGAGTGAGGAATTTCAGCAGCGTATCTTCGAGCCCTTTACGCAGGAGCAGAAGGGCGGCGCGTCCAAATTCGGCGGCACCGGTCTTGGCATGTCCATCGCAAAGAGCCTTGCCGAGAAAATGGGCGGCACCATCAGCTTTGAAAGCACGCAGGGCGTAGGAACGACCTTTATAATCACGATTCCCTTTAAGATCGACACGCAGGCCGGCAGCCATACGCCCGAGCCGTCCGCCCCTGCAGGGTCTATCCGCGGGCTGCATATCCTGCTGGTCGAGGATAATGAGCTGAACATGGAAATTGCCGAGTTCCTGATCCAGAACGAGGGTGCCACGGTCACGAAGGCGTGGGACGGCCAGCAGGCCGTCACCCTCTTTGCAAAGAGTGCGCCCGGCGAATTTGACGCCATCCTTATGGATGTCCTGATGCCGGTCATGAATGGCTATGAGGCCACGCGGCAGATTCGCGCGCTTGACCGGGCGGACGCAAAAATGATCCCCATTATCGCCATGACGGCAAATGCTTTCACCGAGGATCGGCTGAAATCGAAAGAAGCCGGTATGGATGAGCATATCACAAAGCCTATTGACAGCAAGCTGCTTGTAAAGGTTATTGCTGCGCTGACCGGCAAAAACGCCCAGCGCCCGAAATAGCACATATACAAAAACGCGGCTGTATCTTACGATACAGCCGCAACAGCTTGCAGAAAAAGCCCTTTTTCGGGTAGTAATGTAGGGCGCGTGTCTCGACCGCGCCGTACCGCTGGCCGCGCGCAGCGCATTCAATCGCGCCGAATGGCGCGCAGTTTTCTCGTAATGTCGTGCTTTTTGCACAGCGGCACGGAACGGTCAAGACCGTTCCCTACAAACCCGCCGAAAGTTCGCAATCGTCCCGTTAGGTTTATCGACAGCCTGCGCGGCTGTATCTCACGATACAGCCGCAATTTTATTTGCTATTTGTTTTTTTACAGAATCTTCCGCAGCTCATGCACCAATTCTTCAATGATGATCGGCTTGGACAGGAAGCCGTTCATGCCGCACTCGAGCGCGCTCTTTTTATCTTCCTCAAAGGCGTTGGCGGTCATGGCAAGGATCGGGATGCCGGCAAGGGCCGGGTTTTCCAGCGCGCGGATCTGCCGCGTGGCCTCGTAGCCGTCCATGATCGGCATCTGCACATCCATCAGCACCAGATCATAGCAGCCCGGCGCGGAGGTGCTTACCTTTTGCAAGGCCACAGCGCCGTTTTCAGCCGTATCGACCCGGAAGCCGTACTCGCCCAGAATCTCTATCGCAATCTCACGGTTCAGCTCGTTATCCTCGACCAGCAGAATGTTTTTGCCCTTGAAATCCTCGCTCTTATCGGGCAGCAGTTCTTCCTCCTCCCCGGTCACCTTCTGGCCAAGGGCGGTCATCAGCGTCTGGCGCAGGTCGGACATGAACATCGGCTTTGAGCAGAACGCCGTAACACCGGCGGCTCTGGCTTCGACCTCAATATCCGACCAGTCGTAGGCGGTCAGAATAATAATCGGCGTATCATCGCCAAGGCTGCGGATCTGGCGGGTGACCTCAATGCCGTTCATATCCGGCAGGCGCCAGTCGATGATATACGCATGGAAGGCATCGCCCATCTCCATCGACTGCCGCGCACGCAGTACGGCCTCCTTGCCGGAGAGCGTCCATTCCGAGCGCATACCCACCTTAATGAGCATTTTGGTCACGCTGTCGCAGGTGTTGAAGTCATCATCGACCACCAGCGCCTTCACGCCCTCCAGCGCTGCGATCTTCTCGACCGGTCTGCGCTCCGACTGGATACGCAGCGGCACACGGACAATAAATTCCGTGCCTTTCCCCTGCTCTGTCTGGATCTCGATGGTGCCACCCATCATGTCTACGATGTTTTTGGTGATGGCCATACCAAGGCCGGTGCCCTGCGTCCTGCTCACCGTGGAGGTGCGCTCGCGCTCAAACGGCTCAAAGATCCGTTTGGCAAACTCCGGGCTCATGCCGATTCCGTTATCCTTGACGCGGATCTCATACTGCCCGCAGCCGCGCTTTTTACCTGTAAGCTGCTTGAGCCGCACCGAGACCGTGCCGCCGGCAGGTGTAAACTTGATGGCATTGGACAGCAGGTTCAAAAGCACCTGATTCAGCCGGGTCTTATCGCAGTAGACATCCTCATCGGTGACATCCATTGCGTCCATGTACAGCTCAAGCTGCTTGGCGTGAATCTGCCCGCTGACGATGGTTTTTAAATCGTGCAGCACGTCGGACAGGTTCGCCTCGGTCTCGTCCAGATGGATCTTGCCGCTCTCGATACGGCTCATATCCAGCACATCGTTGATAAGGGAAAGCAGGTGGTTACTCGATGCGAGGATCTTGCCCAGATAGTCCCGCACCTTATCCTTGTCATCAATGTTGCTGACAGCCAGCGTGGTAAAGCCGATGATGGCGTTCATCGGGGTGCGGATGTCGTGGGACATATTGGAAAGGAAGGTGCTCTTGGCACGGTTGGCAGTTTCCGCTGCATGAACAGCCTCCGAGAGCGCCTGATTCACCTTTTTGTCGGCGGTTCGGTCCGACATCACAAGAATGTACTTGCGCCTGCCCTCGACCTCACTGCCCATGGCAATATTATGGAACCAGCGGTGTTCCCCTGTTTGCTGATGAATAAAATCATAGTTCCATTCGCGCTGCTGCCCGCTTATAAGGCCCGCCAAGAAATCTTTATCTCGGTCCGGGGCATCCTTCGGGTGCAGGTTTTTCAGCACCTCAATATCCTGCCGTACCGCCTGCTCCGGCAGGCCCAGCAGCCGCTCAATGTTCGGGCTGACATAATCCACCCGGGCAGACTTTGCATCCAGCATCATGAACACATCATCCACATTCAGCGAGAGCTTTGCAAACAGCTCCTCCCGGTAGAGAAGCTCGGTATTTTTCCGGCGCAGCTTGACACGGCTTTTTTGCAGGATAAGCAGGATGGCCAGCACCGCAAGGCAGACCACAAAGAGCGTTACGATCAGCACGGTTCTGGATTGCAGCGTATTCATGCCGGCATTTACGATGTCAGCCGGGACAAGGCTCACCAACATCCAATCCTGCACATTGACGCTTTCATAGGTCAGGTAATAGTTCACACCGTCAAGCGTCACCCGCGTTGAGCCGCTGTTCCCCTGCGCAAAGTCCCTTACCAGCGCTCGTGTCTCTGCCTGCGTCAGGTCAGAATACTCCTGCAGGACAGCAAAAATGTTGTAGATGGCATACTCCGGGTCTGCCTTGCCATTGATGACAATGCGCCCATCGGCGTGGACCACATAGCGGATAGCACTGCCCTGAAAGGCGGAAATATCCAGCACCTGCATGATTGCTTCATTATCATAGGCAACGGCAATCGCATCATAGGCAAAGCCCTGATAGCTGCCCTGCATTTCCGGGCAGGCAAACACAAGCATCTGGGGCTTGCCGGGCAGGACGGCGCTCATGACTATATCGTTTCCCTGCGAGATATTTTCCTCCAGATTGCCCTGCAGACCAAGATAGCCCGTCTCGCCGGTCACGGTCATATAATTTCCCTCCGCCGAGAGGAAGTAAAACTCGGTAAATCCGGTTTCCTGCTGGGCAGCCTCCATAAACGCACGGATTTCTCGCTCATCAGAAAAACGCTGTAAAGAGCCAGACCAGATATGCAGATAGGTCATATTCTTGTTGACCGTTTCATTCAGCATCTTGTTGGACTGGTGCAGCACCTCCGCCAGATGGGCGGTGCTCTCCTCATAGATCGTCTGCGTCACAAATTTTGAATACTGGATACCGGCAATAACCAGTGCAGCCACCACAAGCAGCACGGCGGCCGCTGCGGCAAGCCGGCTTTTCATGCGGTGCTTCTTTCTTTCGCTCATGCACGGGCTAAACTGGACGCCGTTCTTTTGCTCAGCCATTTTCATCCCTCAAAACGATGTAGCTTTCCGGCTCGGCAAGAAGTGCGCTGCCTGCGCAAACATAGTCCCGCCATGCGTTTCTGACGGTCATATCATCTTCTTCAAAGGCGCTGCTGCCGTCCGCCAGCAGGGGCTGCATATACTTTGGCGCGGAAAGGCAGCTCACGGTAAAGGTATCGTCGTCCTGCACCGGCTGCCCGTCCCTTGTAACGCCGGTCAGCGTATATCTGCCGTTGGCTTCTTTCACCTCGATGGCAATGCCGCTGACAACGGGCAGCGAGCCGCGGTTGAATACCGGCAACCCGCCCTCATAGCCTTCCACAAAGGCCTTGACGGTTTCCTTCAGCTCGGCACCGGTCATCTCGCACCGGTAGGACCGGAGATTGTTCGGCATTACCATAGCGGCGGCTTCCTTCTTCGTATACTCCGCCTGCCGCACATTGCCGGTAAAGCTGTTGGCAGCGGCAATCAGCACATCGGTGCCATAGATGCCGCGCATCGTATTGGCCATAGCCGAATAAGACGCATTGCCGCCGTTTTTGTGGAAGATGCTGGAATAGCCCTTCTGTACGGTCAAGACCGTTTCATCAGGCGCAGGATCTTCCTCAATAAGCAGCTTATTGAAGGCGCGGTAGGCCTGCGCGGCATCATACTCGCCCGCAATCATTTTGGAAACGACATCTTGCGAGACGGCAAAGAAGTCGTTGGAGGCAATGCGGATGTACATGTGATTTTCTTCAACCACGGGCCGCACCTCGCTCAGCGCATCGGTAAAGCGCAGGGGTACAGCCTGACTGTAGCTCAAGGTATCCTGTCCGGCGCAGACAAGATTCTGCGCATCGGCCGACATCATGACCTTCAGCACCCGCATGGCTTTATTGCGGCGCGCCTCATCGTTTTCCAGCTCGCGGTTCAGCGCAATTTGAAAATACGGCGTGGTCATCAGCCATTTCTCGCCGTTATCATTAAAAAACGGCATAAAAACCGTGTCCAACCCCTGGTCGCGGTACTGCTGCACACCGGCGGAGGTGCCAAAATACATGGCAAGCTGCTCATTTGCAAACAGCTCTGCAATCGTATCGTAGTTATTCTAAGGTCGCTGCGGTTCAGCCCGGTATCGGTGATGAACTGCTCCATCCGCGCAAACACCTGCGGCCATACCGTTTCATCCAGCCCCACACGGGTCGTATCAGCCGGGTCGGAATACGCCGTGCGCCACTTCACCCCTGCGGAGGAGGCAAGCGCTGAGGCAGACAGCCCCTGCAGCGTTTCCATGCAGGTGTAATCGTAGGCATAATCCGCCGTAAAGCCGCGCACACCCACCTGCGCAAACGCCTGACAGGCAGCGACAAAGCTGTCATAGTCAGTCGGCAGCGGAATATCGTACTTTTCAAACAGGCCGCGGTTGACAACAAAGCCGTGCGCATCGGCGCATACCGGCAGCCAGTTAATGCTGCCGTCCTCATTCATAAAGTTGGTGAGATAGTTGTTGTAGACTGCGCCCGCCTCGTTGGTCATAGCGAGATTCATCAGGCTGCCCTTGAGCGGCGCGGCATCATGCAACGAGAAGCGGCAGCAGGTGATAATGTCCGGCAGACCGCCGTTTTCCTGCAGGAATTTATAGAAATCCAGATCGTTATTCCCCACGATGAATTCAATATTCACATCGGGCAGCTGGGACTGGATATAGGGCGCGTAGGTATCGTAGAGGTTTGTTGTCCACAGGTAGACCTGTATAGTCTCGGCATCCTCTTTGGACGCTGCAGCTTCGGCGCTTTCTGCACCGCAGCCGGCCAGCAGCGACACGCTAAGCCCCAGCACAAGCAGCAGGGCAAGCAGGCGGCTCCATCTTTTCTTTTTCACTCAAATTCCCCTTCAGGTAAATATCGGCTGCAGGGCCTGTCATTCATTACAACCTTGACTTCCTCTATGATAAACCCAACCAACTGTTTTATATAATAACACAGTTTTTGATTTTATACAACCAAAATTTGGCAGCGTTATAGAAATTTCCCAGCAAATATTGCGCATTTTTGACCGGGCAAGGGTTTTTATACATCTGTTTACATCAACTCGATTATAATTCCGCTTTCCGCAATTTTACGCATTGCATGCACGGCCCGCTACGGTTACACAATCGGGGCATTGTCCGATTGACTTTCCGGTATGGGTGTTGTATCATTATAATAATTATTGGGGGGTACTATGGATCAGATCGAACAGTTTATCAGGGATTCCGGGCTGGATATTCCGGCCTATTCGGTATGCTTTTACGACAGCAACGGCACCGATGAGATACTGGACAGCATTATAAGCGGCAAAAAGCACGCCAACACCGGCCTGTACAGCCTGTTTCAGGCCCAGATGCAGCTTTTGCCCAAGACCGGGGACCACACCGTAGTGCTTGACAGCCAGATGCAGCCGCGCTGCATTACCCGCACCGTCAAGGTTGAGATCCTCCCCTTTGCAGAGGTAACGCAGGACTGCGCTTTGGCTGAGGGGGACGGCACACTCGCGCAATGGCGGGAGGTTCACCGTAAGGCGTTTGAGACCGCCTGTGCGGAGATCGGCACCACCTTTGACGAGAGCATGAAATGCGTTTGCGAATATTTTGAGGTGATTTATCAGGCGCAGGGGTGACCTGCTTGAATAAACTGCTGCAGGGATACAATCAAATCCAGATGAAATCTCTGTCAGGGCTTTGCGCGCTGTATAACAAAAAATGCCCCGGAGGGCTTAACAGCTCTCCGGGGCATCTTATGTGCGTTGTGCCTTGGCGCACATGGCCGGCGTTTTACTCGATTGCAATCAGATTCGGGTTCTCAGGCAAAGCCTTCGTCT
>ERZ1673747.1691-NODE-1691-length-20618-cov-10.830569_pt1 | contig 20618 bp, 19 predicted proteins | sample MGYA00580220_ERZ1673747 | MGnify/ENA primary metagenome ERZ1673747 (study PRJEB41218, sample SAMN15661769) | gut metagenome | host: Homo sapiens | place: Canada: London | collected 2015-08-20/2019-03-30 | study: EMG produced TPA metagenomics assembly of... | reverse complement strand
CTTTCAAATATTTTAACGTTTTGATTTATCATAAGGAATCCCCGAAGCCTTAGGAGCAGCAGAATTTTTAGAAGTAAACGCTAATAAAATCAATGTTGCTACATAAGGAATAAGTTTATAAACAACACTTGGGAAACCTAATGCTGATAAAAATGGAATTGCTGTATAAGTATATGCTAATGTCTTCATAATTCCAAAGAATAATGAAGCAGCAGCAATACGATATGGTTGCCAGTTACCAAAAATCATTCCTAAGCATAAAATACTTGCGAATAATTTTTTCATGTTCTTCTTCCTCCATTTAATTTTCCTCTATCATTGTAGCATCAAAAAAAACATTTGAAAACAGTTAACATAATAAAAAACGGTAAATATCGTTTTTAAATTTCTTCTTCATTATAGCCACGTACATATACTTCACGTGGTTTAGATCCAATTTGTGGACCTATAATACCATCCGCTTCTAATTGATCAATAATTCTGGCTGCTTTGTTATAGCCTATTCTAAATTGTCTTTGTAAAAGTGATGTGCTCGCTTTTTGTGCTTGAATAACAAATGCTCTGCACATTTCATACTCTTCATCTTCTTGTTCTTCTTTAGAAGCAGCTACTGCAGAAATTGGTTTTACATTTGTATATCTTTCATCATATGAGGCTTCTTGTTGTTTCGTTGTATAATAAGTGATTGCTTCCACTTCACTATCATCAACATAAGCTCCTTGCACACGAATCGGCGAATTCGATCCCATTGGTAAAAAAAGCATATCTCCTTTTCCTAAAAGTTTCTCTGCGCCTGTACAATCAAGAATCGTTCTAGAATCAATACTTGAAGAAACAGCAAAAGCAATTCTTGATGGAATATTAGCCTTAATAACACCTGTAATAATATCCGTTGATGGTCTTTGTGTAGCTACAATTAAATGAATCCCAGCCGCACGTGCTAATTGAGCTATACGCATAATACAATCTTCAACATCTTTACTAGCTACCATCATTAAATCTGCAACTTCATCAAGAATTACTACAATATATGGAAGTTTTTCTAATTGATGTTCCGCATCATTTTCTTGATTTTTCTTTTCAACATATTGATTATACGTTTCAATTTTTCTAACATTTGCCCCTGCAAATAAATCATAGCGTCTTTCCATTTCCGAAACGGTTTCTCTTAAAGTGGCCGCTGCTTTTTTAGGATCAGTAACGACCGGTGCTAATAAATGAGGAACACCATTATAATTGGATAACTCAACCTTTTTAGGATCAACTAAAATAAGTTTGACCTCATCCGGTTTCGCACGCATTAATATGCTGCTAATAATCGTATTAACACATACAGATTTACCTGAACCTGTTGCTCCAGCAATAAGTAAATGAGGCATTTTATTAAGCTCTGCATAAATGACTTGACCATTAACATCCTTTCCTAAAGGAACAACAAGTTTATTGTCTTTATATTTATCAGGAATGTTTTTAAATACCTCTTTAAAAGAAACCATTGATGATACTAAATTAGGTATTTCAACACCAACCGCTGGTTTTCCAGGGATAGGCGCTTCAATACGAATATCTTTAGCTGCTAAAGCTAATTTAATATCATCTTGTAAAGACATTATTTTATTGACTCTTGTCCCCGTTTCTAATTTTAATTCATATTTTGTAATTGAAGGACCAATAGAAATATTATTAATAGAAGCATGAACTCCAAATTCATTTAAAACAGCTGTTAATCTTTCAGCACTTTCTACAGCATGATTTTTATTTTCACCTTGTTTTTTATTAACCACATTATGTAAAAGAGATAACGGTGGTAAATGATAATTTTTATTTGTATGCTCTATGACTGGTTCTTCAATTTGTGATTGATCATTTTGAACTAATTCTTCATCCACCGATGGAATAGGTGGCTCTTTATCAACAATTTCTATTTCTTGATGTTCATCATTAAAAGTAAAAGCTTGTGGCAAAGTCACATCTTCTTTCGCTATTTCTTCAAATATAGTCGTTGGGGTTTCATCATCTTCGAAAATAGCATCATCAAAAAAAGTTGTCTTATTTTGTTTTTTCTTAAAGAAATTTCCAAAATAATTTGAATGCTGTTTTAAAGAATCTTTTGTTTTATTAAAATTATTTTTTGCTCTTTTTTGAATTTCTTTTTTGTGTTCAAAATAAAACTTACTTCCTAATAAAATAATTCCTGTTACAACAATAAAAGCCGCTGCAATGATTGCTCCCATATAATCAAACAATGCACTTAAAAAGCCATATATAACTGCCCCCAATAATCCTCCTCTATTTAAAGGAACTTGATTAAAATAAGACTGTATGACTTTTATCCCTGTAAGTGATGGCGTAGCAGAAATAAATAAAGTTAAACCTATAAAGAGCAAATAAAGGCCTACCGCCTTAGGACCATTAAATTTAGGAAAATCCGCCTTAATAACAATATATCCTAATAAAAGAATACAAGTAAGATAAATAATCCCATTTAAATTCCCAAATACATACATAAAAACATAATTCAAGTGGTCTCCAATCACTCCTAATTGCATAGCAGCAATAATTACTAAAAAAATGAAAAATAAACAAATAATTCTTAATTTTAATTCTTCACTCACTTGTTCTTGCTTACTTTTTCTTTTTCTTGCGGTCTTAGCCATCATATCACCTCTTTACATATCATATTTAAAAAACAAAACAAAAGCAAGATATTCCTTGCTTTTATAATTCTATAATTACTGGTAAAATGACAGGTCTTTTGCCAGTCTCTTTGATAATATATTTGTTCACTTTATCTTTAATATTTTGACGTACATCTCTAATATCTTCTTCCGTCTTATTTTTATAAGACTCTAACTCAGTTTCAGCAATATTCATAATTCCTTTTACAACATTTTCTGAATCTTTTAAGTAAATAAAACCTCTTGTTTGTACATCTGTATTGGCAACAATTTCTCTTGTTTTACCATCAATTGTCATACCAATAATAACAACACCATCATTTTGTAATTGATTTCGGTCATCAATAACTTTAACACCAACATCACCAATTCCAAGGCCATCAATCATCACATCTTCAATTGTAATAGAATCTCGATAACTTTGTAATTTTCCATCTTTAAAAGTAATCATTTCTCCATTATCAACAATAGCAACATGATCATCATTTATATTCATTTTTTTAGCAACATCACTTGCAGCAATAAAATGTTGATATTCTCCTTTGATTGGTACGAAATATTTTGGATTTAAAATTTGAATCAATACTTTAATATCCTCTTCACTTGCATGCATAGATTGCAATTCTTTGTTTTTCAAAACATGAATATGTGTATCAGTTTTATAAAGTTCATTGATTGCTCTATTAGCTATTTTTTCAGTTCCTGGTAAAACAGGTGAAGCTACAATAAATGTATCACTATCTTGTAATTTAAGCTTATCATCTCCTCCATCGATAATATCTAAAATATCATGATAGATACGACGAGGACTACCACTTAATAAAACAACCAATTTATCATTATCTTTATTTTTTTGAATATCATTATTATCACCAATACAAGCTGGATGAATATCCAAGATTGGTTTTTTCTTATTTTTAGCAATTCTCATTAAAGAATTGGTATTATCATATTTATCTCTTCCATAGAAACAAATCTTACGATTATATTTTTTAGCTAGTTGAGCAATTTCTTGAGTTCTAAAAGCATTTTGTGCATAACTTGAAATAATAATACGTCCTGAAGCATCTTCAAAAATACTTTCTATTTTAGCAGTTAATTTATGATTAGGAGAAGTATAGCCATCATTTTTTGAATATGATGATTCACAAAGTAAAGCTAAAACTCCTTTTTTACCAATTTCCATCATCTTTTGAATATTACACCTAAATCTTTCAGGTGCTCCAAAATCAATAATAAATTCACTACTATAGACAATATAACCATAATCTGTTAAAAATGCTAACCCTACACTTCCAGGAATAGAATGCGTAATTGGGAAAAAGTCCACTTCAACTCCAGCAACTTTCATTGTTGCATTCATATTTACTCTTTTGATTTTATATTTATATGAAACATGAGAATGTCTCATATATCTTTGTAATAATTGATCAATTAAATCAGCTGTAAGATCTGTTGTATAAATAGGAACATTCACTTCTTGTAATAAATAAGGTAGTGCTCCCATTACATCATCATGACCATGCGTAATAAATATAGCTTTAATTTTATCTTTATTATCTTTTAAATAATCAAAATTAGGAATAATAACGTCCACTCCTAATTTATCTACTTCTGGAAAACGATAACCTGCATCAATAATAAACCAATTATCATCTATTTCTAAGCAGTACATGCTTTTACCGTTTTCAGCTTGACCACCAATTGGCATCAATTTTATAATACTTTTTTTCATTATTTCCTCCTTAATTATATCTTCTTACACTCACTTTGCTATTATTCTAACAAATTATTAACAAAAGAAAAAGTATCATTTACTCTTTCTTCATTAAAAATAAAGGTTGAATTTGTTTATCAACCAATGCATTGATCATCGTTTGAATAATTAAATCTCGCCGTGCAATCAAACTATTTGGTTTCTTGATTACATCATCTTGATACATTGGCACCAAATAAAAATGCTTTGTATTAAAAATCTTCATCATATTCATTCCGCTTGTTGAAAGTAAGTCATTACTACATAAACCAAGAACGATATTGTGTTGATTTCTAAGTGTTGATTTAACAGCCATTGTCACCGCATTATCATTGATTCCATGTGCCATTTTAGCTAATGTATTGGCACTGCATGGATAAACTACCATTAAATCCAAGGGTATTTGTGGCCCAAAAATTTCTGCTTCAACAACTGAACAAATAACCTTCTTTTCAATAATTTTTTCAACTTCTATGATTAACTGATTCGCCTTAAAAAACCGTGTATCACAAGAATTCACTTGATCACTTATAAAAACATAAATATCTACAGGATATTTTTTTAGTTCCTTTAAAAATCTCAAACAATTACTTAACGAACAAAAAGAGCCTGTAATCCCAACCCCTATTTTCATTCCATTAAACATGTCTCATCACTCCGTGAATATATTGAAACATCAATAATGCCGATTCATATGGAAAATACAAATTAGGTATATTTCTTAGTGATTGATAATCTTTACCCTCAACTGTTTGTGCCAAATCATAAATTTGTTTATATTTTAATTTTTTATAATTGATTTTACAAACAGGAATCGTATTAATAATTAAATCATACTTTCCTGATAAAGCATTTAAATCCAAATGATGATAGATTTGTTTTATTTCATCTAAATCCTTGTTATTTCGATTACAAATTGTAATATCATAATTACTTTTTAAAATATTTGCAAGCTGTTTTGCTAAATCTCCATAGCCTAAAATAAGTATATTATTATAATGTGCTTTATCTTGTATTATTTTTAAATAGAGTCCCATTGCTGTTAAAGTATTATTTAAATGTTTAAAAACTTTATCTTTATTAATAATATATTTTGTATTTATATTATTAAGAGAAAACGTATTGTCATGATCTATCTTTTGATTTTTAACAACATAAAAATCAAGGTTTTGTGCTTGTTTATCATTTATTTGATAACCATGACTTAAAAAAATATCTTTTAAAAATTGTGTTCTTTGATCATATACTTCAATAAACCCTTTCATATGCCACCTCATTATACTATATGAAAGGGTTTGATAAATGTGAAATTAGCTCGCTTTATTTTTCATTTGTGATGTCATCAAAGCTATAATTTCTTCTACTTTTGGACTAATAACACTTACAGCTGACATGATCATCTCTTTTTCATTTTGATAATCATGACATAAAAACGCATACTCACATTTTAGATGAAATAAACATTGTTCCTTTTCATTAACAGTCGTTAGAAACATTAAATTGATTGCATTACTATCGCAAATTTTGTAAGAAACAGACATGACTGCCCGAATATCTTCTAAATTACGAATAACACTGTCTTTTTCAGCATTTAAGTGTACACTTAATAAATGAATTTGTGATATACTGTTTTCCATATTTATTTTACCTCCTTCACTATATATATTGTTATTTTTTAGGTTTTTTCTTTTTATTTTTTTAGAAATGAGGAATTTTATGCAAATTATTACACTTATTTATTCAATCATCTTATTATTTTTTTATCATCCACTTTATCAAAACTACACAAGTTTAATGAATACGTCATTTTCTTTTTTTTATTACATTTGGTGTGTTTTATTAACTCTTTCTTTATGCTTAACTTTTTTTAAAGTAACTTCTTTAAAAAAATTCATTATTTTTCTTTCTCTGTTCTTTTTTATTGGATTAATTTTACCCTATCATAAAAATTATCCAATCTTTTCAACTTTACATGTTTTTATTCCTTTATCTTGCATTATCATTGCACTTTTATTCTTAGCATATCTTATTAAAAATAAACAAAAAAGTGAGCCAATTTTAGCTCACAAAATTTATTTATGGTTTTCCTACGGTCTTTCAATCATTGCCATGTTCATTATTTTCTTTTCTCAAATCAATGGTCTTATCGAAATTAGCGTTTTACTATTTATCAATTTTATTCTTTATGTGCTTCAACGTTCATAAGATATTCATATTGCATACCTTGTCTTAAGTTTGATGAATCGTACCCTAAACTTTCTAAAATAGTATATCCAAATTCTAAGGCAGCCGCTGGTCCTTTACCTGTAATAATATGATCATCTTTTTGAACAATAGCTTCTTGATAATTAGCTCCGGTAAGTTGTGTTTCAAAACCTGGAGAACAAGTACAGATTTTATCTTTTAAAATACCTGCTTTAGCTAAAACAATTGGTCCTGCACAAATAGCAGCAATCAATTTATGTTCCTGATTGAATTGTTGAACAATTTCAATAACACGTGCATCATCTCTTAAATTTGTTGCTCCAGGTAAACCACCAGGAATAACAATTCCATCATATTCTTTGATTTGATCATTAAAGACGCAATCCATTTGAATTGTAATTTGATGAGAACTTGTCACCTTTAAATCATCCATCCCTACTAAATCAACATGAACATTTGCTCTTCTTAAAACATCAACCGGTGTCAATGCTTCGATTTCTTCAAATCCATCTTTACATAATACAGCTATTTTCTTCATAAACACTCCTCTTTTCTTTTAAAGATATTTTATCATGAAAACCAAAAAATAAAAGAATGAAATACATTGTATGGGATTTCAAAATATATTATAATGTTGCATAGATGTAAAAATCACCCTTGGAGGTTTTATGAAAAAAATTGTTATTGGTATAACAGGAAGTATTGCAGCATATAAAACGTGTGAACTTATTTCCCGTTTAAAAAAGAAAAATTATAATATTGAAGTTATTATGACAAAAAATGCAGCTCAATTTGTAACACCACTTACCTTTGGAGCACTTATTCATAAACCTGTTTTAATTGATGATTTTGATGAAACAGGTTATCAAATTAAACACATTAACATTGTTAAGGATGCTGATTGTTTTATTATTGTTCCAGCAACTGCAAATATTATTGCCAAAGTTGCTCATGGTTTAGCAGACGATGTTTTATCTTCCGCCTTTTTAGCAGCAACATGTCCAAAAATCATTGCTCCTGCAATGAATGTACACATGTATGAAAATACTGCAACTCAAAAAAATCTTGATATTTGTAAATCTTATCATATTAAGATTGTGGAACCTGAAATTGGTGAACTCGCATGTGGTTATCAAGGAAGAGGACATTTAAGTGATATTGAAGATTTACTTGATGCTATTGAATATGCGACATCTCCTCATCCATTAGCTGGAAAGCATGTTCTTATTACCGCTGGTCCTACTCAAGAGCCACTTGATCCAGTGAGATTTATTTCAAATCATTCAAGTGGAAAAATGGGCTATGCACTAGCAAAAGTTGCTCGTCAATTAGGAGCTCATGTCACATTGATTAGTGGGCCATCATCTCAAAGAGCTCCTTACGAAGTAGATGTAATCAAAATTCAAAGTGCACAAGGTATGTTTAAACAAGTATTAAGTTATTTTGATTTTCAAGATTATGTTATCATGTCTGCTGCTGTTGGTGACTATCGTCCTTTAGAATATAGCAATCAAAAAATAAAGAAAAAAGCTGACGAATTTTATTTAAAATTAGGAAAAAACGAAGATATTTTATCTTATATTGGAAAACATAAAACAAAACAAACTATTTGTGGGTTTGCTATGGAAACAGAAAATGTTATTGAAAATGCTCAAAATAAGTTTTTTAAGAAGAATTGTGATTTATTAGTTGTTAATGATTTATTTGAAGATGGTGCTGGATTTAAAACTGATACAAATAAAGTTGCTTTAATTACAAAAAACTTTGTTGATTATTTAGATTTAATGAGCAAAGAAGATCTAGCACATATTATTTTAGAAAAATTAATGAAAGTTAAAGGAGAATAAAGATGCTAGTAGTTGTAGATATGGGAAACACAAATATTACAATGGGACTTTTTAAAGATGATCAGCTTATTGGCAATTATCGTTTAACGACTAAACTGCAAAGGACATCAGACGAATATGGTTTTATGATTCTTGCTTTTTTAAGCGCCTATAATGTAACCGTTGAAGATATAAAAGATGTTATTATTTCTAGTGTCGTTCCTAAAATCATGTATTCTTTTACAAATTCCATTCGTAAATATTTCCACAAAGAACCTATTATTGTTGGTCCAGGAATTAAAACAGGCATTTCTGTAAAATATGATAATCCTAAATCTTTAGGAAGTGATCGTATTGTTGATGCTGTTGGTGCCTACTATAGTCACCATTGTGCTTGTTTAGTAATTGATTTTGGCACTGCTACGACATTCGATGTTATTTCTTCAAAAGGTGAATTTATGGGTGGCGCAATTGCTCCTGGTATTGGTATTTCTGCTGAAATGTTATCTAATCGTGCTGCTCAACTACCTGAAGTAGCAATAAAAAAACCACAACATATTATTAGTAAAAATACTGTTGAAGGTATGCAATCAGGGGTTGTTTATGGTTATATTGGTTTAACAGAGAAACTGATTGAAGAAATTAAAAGCCAATATCCTGAACCATTAAAAGTCGTTTCTACAGGTGGTCTAGGTAGAATGATCTATCAAGAAACAAATTTGATTGATTCCTATGATAAAGATCTTACATTCAAAGGTTTAAAAATTATATATGATATGCAAAAAAGGGATTAAATAAAATCCCTTTTTAATTCGTTTTTTAAATAAAAATGTATTGTTTGTTGTCCATCTACATACAAAATAACAATTTCTTGAAGATTAATTCCATGAACTTTCATAATTTGTTCTAACCACTTTTGATTATGATGAATCAATTCTAAATTTTCATAAATAATTGTTCCTTGTAAAATAAGAATTGTTGGTATAAATTCTTTTTGAACTTCTTGATGTAGATCACCTAATTTTAAAGGCCTTGACAATGTCTTAGGATAAAAAGTAAATTTCCCATTTGTTTCTAAAATAATTTTATCTAACTCGTTAAGCTCAAAATAACCATTCATTCTACAATTCATTAACAATTCATTCAAATCAATTTTTGCTTTATCCAAACTTTTTAAATATATCTTATCATTTTCAAATAAAACAACAGGTTTCCCTTCAACAAAAAAGCGAAAATTTAAATACCTTTTTGTTAAAACAGAAACACCCCAAGTAAAAACACCATAAACAATCATTCCAATCAACGGCTTTAAAATATCATTAAAACTTCCCATAACCATTTCAGCAGCAATAGAACCAATTGTAATTCCAATTATATAATCATATAAAGATAACTCTGTTACTTGCCTATAGCCCATTAATTTCGTTAGTAAAAACAAAACAATCAAAGAAATTAAGGGCAAAACAAAATATTCAAGCAAATTCATTTTAATCACCCTTTTAAGTATGGACAAAATAAAAAAAAGAAGTCAAAATTATGACTTCTTATACAAAATTCTCATTGAGTTACAAATAGCAATTAAAGTAACACCTACATCAGCAAAAACACCCATCCACATATTTGTAAGTCCAAACAAAGTAAGAACTAAAACTCCAATTTTAATTAATAACGTAAAAGTAACATTTTCTTTTAAAATAAAGTTTGTATAATGAGAAACTTGAATGGCTTTAGCAATTGATGTAATATCGTCACTCATTAAAACAACATCTGCAGCTTCAATAGCTACATCACTACCAACGCCACCCATCGCAATACCAATATCACTTCTAGCAAGAACAGGCGCATCATTAATACCATCACCAACAAAAGCTACAACATGATCATTACCCATTAATTTTTCTAATTGTGTAACTTTATCTTGTGGTAATAAATCACTATATACTTGATCAATTCCTATTTTAGAAGCAATATCACGAGCAACAGTTGAATGATCTCCTGTAAGCATAACCGTATTTGAAACATGTGCCTTCTTTAAGTCTTGAATACCTGGCATTGTAGATTCTTTAATAACATCTGCAACAACGATATGTCCTAAATATTGTTTTTGACATGCTATATGAACAATTGTTCCAATAGATTGAGGTTGACTCACTTCAATACCTAATTCATGAAAATATTTTTCATTTCCTAATTCATATTGTTTTTGATCAATAACAACAGAAAGACCTTTTCCAGCGATTTCTTTAAAATCTTCTATTCTTGTACTATCGATTTCTTTATTATAAGCTTTAACAATACTTCTAGCAATTGGATGATTTGACATATATTCACCATATGCACCAATTTCTAATAAATAATCATCTGAAATTTCAACAACTTCAAATTCACCTTTAGTAAGTGTTCCTGTTTTATCAAAAACAACAGTATCAATATCTTTTAATAATTCTAAATAGTTTCCACCCTTAACTAAAACACCTAAAGCACTCGCTTTACCAATACCAGCATATAAACCTAAAGGTACTGAAATAACAAGTGCACATGGACAAGAAACAACTAAGAATGTACATGCACGATAAAGCCAATCATAGAAATTTTGATTTGGTAAAATAATCATCGGAACAATTAATAATAAAACAGCAAGTCCCACAACAGTTGGTGTATAAACTTTTGCAAAACGGGTAATAAATTTTTCAATTTTAGCTTTTTTACTTGCAGAATTTTCAACAAGATCAATAATACGACTTACTGTACTATCCGCATAAGGTTTTGTTACTTCAATATAAATAACATCATTTAAATTGACAACTCCTGATAAAACCTCATCTCCTACTTCAACACTTCTAGGAACTGATTCACCTGTTAAACTTGCAGTATCTAACATACTGTTTCCTTTAATAACTTTACCATCCAACGGTACTTTTTCTCCAACTTTAACAACAATTGTATCTCCTACTTGTACTTCTTCAGGAGTTACTTGAATCATTTGATCATCTTTTACAATTGTAGCATACTCACTTTTAATATCCATTAAAGAAGAAATAGATGATCTTGTCTTATTAACAGCATATCCTTGGAAAATTTCACCAATAGCATAAAATAGCATAACCGCAATTGCTTCACTGTAATCACCTAAAGCAATCGCTCCAAAAGTTGCTAAACACATTAAGAAATTTTCATCCAAAAAGTCTTTTCTACCAATATTTTTAATTGCTTTTAAAATGACTTTATAACCAATTAATAAATAAGCAAACAAATATAAGAAAGTAGCAAAACCACCTGCAAAGAAATGTGCCCCTATAAAAATAATAACACCTTCAACCAATTCCATATTTTCTTTTAAATCAAATAATTTTGGTTTACTATATATTTTTTGATTATCTTCCTTTGATAAAACAACTCCTTCTTCAACAGAGTCAACAACAGCTTGTAACTTTTCCATTAAAGAATCATCGTTTTTTACTTTAACCATTAACTTTTGAGTAGAAAAATTAACAACCGCATCTTCAATGTAAGATTGTTTTTTTATCTCAGCTTCTACTTTACTTGCACAGTTTGCACAATCCAAACCAACTATATTAAATTTGATTGAATTAGCCAATTCACGATGATCTTCCACATGTTCATGATGGTGTCCGCATCCACATTCATCGTGATGATGTTCATGTTCATGATGGTGTCCGCATCCACATTCATCGTGATGATGTTCATGTTCATGATGATGTCCACAACCGCATTCATCGTGATGATGTTCATGTTCATGATGTTGCCCACATCCACATTCATCATGGTGATGATGTTTATGTTCATGATGGTGTCCACAACTACATTCATCGTAATGATGTGTTTTGTTTGTAGAAAGGTTATCTATTGTTACTTCATCTTCAATGGATTGCATAAAAGAAAGAAGCTCATTATCATTAATTTCTTGATTACTTTCAAAAGTCATCATACCTGTTGCAAAAGAAATTACACAATCATTAATCTCTTCTTTTTTATTTAAAGCATCTTCTAATTTTTGTGTGCAATTAGCACAATCAAGGCCATTAACCTTATATTTATATTTCATATTATTTATCCTCCATGATATGACTATAACCAGCCTCAAAAATTAGTTTTACATGCTCATCATCTAACGAATAGTACATCATTTTACCATCTCTTCTATTTTTAACTAATTTATTGGCTTTTAAAATTCTAAGTTGATGAGAAATAGCTGACTGAGTCATATCCAAACAAGCAGCTAAATCATAAACACACATCTCATGATCAAATAAAGCACAAATAATGCGTATTCTTGTTGAATCACCAAACACTTTGAATAATTCAGCAACATCATATAAAGATTCTTCCTCGGGCATTGCTTTCTTTACTTGTTCAACAATTTCATTATTAACGATTTTATCCATTTTTTCTCCTTTCATATGAATATATGTTCATATGAATATTATATGATATTTATTTACAAAGTCAATATATATGATAAGATTAAATAAAAATGATTGGAGAAATTTTATGAAAAAATTACTGATTGTAGTAGACTATCAAAAAGATTTTGTAAATGGTAGTTTGGGATTTAAAGAAGCTGAAGATTTGGATGAGTATCTTGCTTCTTTAATTGATCAATATCATCAAAATAAAGATGATGTTATTTTTACTTTCGATACACATCAAAATAATTATTTAGAAACTCAAGAAGGAAAGAATTTGCCAATTGAACATTGCATTAAAAATAGTGATGGTTGGGAACTATATGGCAAGGTAAATACTGCTAAAAAAGAATATGATATTTGTATTGAAAAAACAACTTTTGGTTCTCTTGAATTAGGAAATTACTTAAAGGATAAAAACTACCAAAATATTACTCTAGTAGGTGTTGTTTCTAATATTTGTGTTTTATCTAATGCTGTAATTGTTAAAAGCGCTCTACCTGAAACACCTATCTTTATTGATGTAAAAGGTATTTCTAGTAATGATTTAACAATGCAGGCAAAAGCAATTTCAATTTTAGAAAATTTGCAATTCAATATTATTAATAAATAAAATACAATTAATAATTTTTTATTAAAATAAGTTATAAATTATTATTGACACTTCATCTAATGAGGCGTAGAATTTGCCTAAAGATATATATAGGAAAGGAAGTATTAAAAATGTCAAAAAAAGATATTGATTGGTCAAATATCGGTTTTGGATATATGCCAACAGAAGCAAGATTCGTATCAAATTATAAAGATGGAGCTTGGGATGAAGGCGTGCTTACTGCTGATGACAAAGTTGTTATTAGCGAATGTGCAGGTGTTTTACAATATGCACAAACATGTTTTGAAGGGTTAAAAGCTTATAGAACAAAAGATGGGAAAGTTGTTTGCTTTAGACCTGATTTAAATGCAAGTCGTATGGCTGACTCTTGCAAACGATTAGAAATGCCTGTTTACCCTGAAGATAAATGGGTAGAAGCCATTGAAAAAGTTGTTAAAGCTAATATTGATTATGTACCACCTTATGGTTCAGGAGCTACTTTATATATTCGTCCATATATGTTCGGTAGTAATCCAGTTATTGGTGTTAAACCAGCTAACGAATATCAATTTAGAGTATTCGTAACTCCTGTAGGGCCTTACTTCAAAGGAGGAGTTAAACCTATTACAATTCGTGTATCAGACTTCGATCGTGCTGCACCTCACGGTACAGGACATATCAAAGCTGGTTTAAACTACGCAATGAGTTTACATGCAATCGTTGATGCACATAATCAAGGATTTGATGAAAACATGTACTTAGATGCAGCTACTAGAACTAAAGTAGAAGAAACTGGTGGAGCAAACTTTATTTTCGTAACAAAAGATAATAAAATCGTTACTCCAAAATCAAACAGTATCTTACCTTCTATCACTCGCCGTTCTTTAATGTATGTTGCTAAAGAATACTTAGGATTAGAAGTTGAAGAAAGAGAAGTTTATTTTGATGAAGTAAAAGATTTCGCTGAATGTGGTCTTTGCGGTACTGCTGCTGTTATCTCACCAGTAGGCAAAATCAATGATCATGGTAAAGAAATTTGTTTCCCAAGTGGAATGGATGAAATCGGACCTGTTCTTAAAAAACTTTATGAAACTTTAACAGGTATTCAAATGGGTACAATTGAAGCACCTGAAGGTTGGCTCAAAGTTATCGAAGAATAATAAAATATATAAGAGTTGTCATCTTGGCAACTCTTTTCTTTTATAAAAAAAGCATTGATTTAACAATGCTTTAACGATTTTCCATTTTAATATATTCTTTCTTTTCCCCAACATATTTACCTGCTGGACGAATAATTCTTCCTGAATAAAGTTTATTTTCAATATTATGTGCAACCCATCCAACAGAACGTCCAATAACAAACATCAAGGTATAAAGATCTTTAGGAATTCCTAGCATATCATAAACGAGCCCGCTATAGAAATCAATATTAGCACATACATGAATACCTTTTCTCTTTTCAATTTCAGCAACCGCAATTTCTTCAAAACGATGATATAAGTCATATTCTTTTAATCTATCTTTTTCAATAGCTAGCTGCTTACATTGTTTAGAAAGAATTTGACAACGAGGATCACTCAATGTATAAACAGCATGTCCTATACCATAAATCAAACCAGATTGATCATTAAATTTTTTTTCTAAAATATCATTTACAATTTGTCTAATCTGTTCATCACTTGCATTTAAACCAACAGTATCAATAACAAGTTCCATTTGTTTGGCTACCGCTAGATTAGCCCCACCATGTTTAGGACCCTTCAAAGAACCAATCGCTCCTGCAAAACATGAATAGATATCAGTTCCCGTAGATGACATTACCACATTTGTAAATGTAGAGTTGTTCCCTCCCCCATGATCAGCATGTAATACTAAACACATATCTAGAACACTGGCTTCTGTTTTAGTAAATGAACGATTTATTCTTAACATTTGTAAAATATTTTCAGCAATCGAATAATCAGTATTTACAGGATGAATAAATAAACTATCACTATCAAAATAATGTACTTTACAACGATAAGCATAACAAACAATTTCTGGAATCTTAGCGATTAAATCTAACCCCTTATTTAATGTTGCTTCTGGTGAAATATCATCAGGTGTTTCATCATACGTGTAAAGCATTAAAACTTCTTGTTGAAGTTTATTCATCATATTTTGCATTGGAAATCCTAGTATACGTGCTTGTAAATAATTCAAAGGTAAATCATATCTTGAAGCTAATTCTTTTTTAAACGCATCTAATTCATCTTTATTAGGTAAATATCCAAAAAGAATTAAAAAACAAGCTTCTTCAAAAAGAAAACGATTTTTTGGATCATGTCCCTTTATAAAATCAGAAACTTTAACACCCCTATAATAAAGTTCCCCTTCTGTATCAATCTTTTTACCATTTTCTTTTTTATATCCCACAACATCTGATATTCTTGTAAGTCCAACAAGAACACCTGTTCCATCTTCATTTCTTAAACCATTTTTTACGTTGTATTTAGAATATAAAGAATTGTCAATTTTATTTAATGATGTACTTCTTTGAAATACATAATCAATAAATTCACTCATATTTAAGCCCCCTTATCATAGTGTTAGAAATATCATATCACAAATTTGTATAATTGTATACAATTATTTACTTGTCTTATTTTGTTAAAGATTGTCAAATGACAAAAAGTATTCTAAAATAGAATACAAGGTGATAGTTATGAAAATATTTGATAGAGAATTCTCAGGTCTATCTCAAGAAGACGTTTTAAAAAGGCAACAACTTGGGAAAACTCATTTTGTGGAAAGTAAAACAACAAAAACATATAAAGAAATTATTTTTAATAATATTTTTACATTTTTCAATTTAATTAATATTCTACTATTTGCATGTCTTGTTTTTGTTGGATCTTATCGTAATACCCTTTTTATCTCTGTTATCTTTTTTAATACTTTAACAGGAAGTTATCAAGAAATAAAAGCAAAAAGGACATTAGATCAGTTAAGTATTTTAACAAAACAACAAATTGATGTTTTAAGAGATAATCAATTATCTAAAATCAATGTTGATGAAATTGTTCAAGATGATCTCATCATTTTAAATACAGGAATGCAAATACCTGTTGATTGTGAACTTTTAGAAGGTCATATAGAAGCAAATGAATCACTTCTTACAGGTGAAAGCGATGCTATTTTAAAAGTCAATGGTGATTCACTTCTTTCAGGAAGTTTTGTTACATCAGGACGTGCAATTTGTAAAGTAATTCATGTAGGAAAAGAAAGTTATATTCATAAGCTTACCGCTCAAGCAAAAGAATTTGAAAGCAAAAAATCAGAGCTATCAAAATCGATTGACCAAATTTTAAAAATTATCTCAATTATTATCATTCCTTTATCAATTTTACTCTTTTTTAAAGAATATTTTATTGGTCATTATCCATTTAGTGATGCAGTTGTTTCAGTTGTAGCTGCTGTTTTAGGAATGATTCCATCTGGACTTGTATTACTTACAACAATCGCCCTATCTTTAAGTGTTCTAAGACTTGCTAAAAAAAATACTCTTGTCCAAAATCTATTTTGCATTGAAACTCTTGCTCGTGTGGATACTATTTGTTTAGATAAAACAGGAACGCTTACTGAAGGTAAGCTTAAAGTTGATGATGTTATTTGTTTTGATGATCATTTTAATATTGATCAAATTATCAAAAATATGAATTATTGTTTAGAAGATGGCAATATGACATCTATAGCACTTCATCAATACTTCTCTAAAGAAAAAAATTATCAGCCTTTCTTTGTTATTCCTTTTTCATCGCAAAGAAAATATAGTGCTGTTTCTTTTAATGAATTTGGAACCGTTTATTTAGGAGCAAGTCAATTTATTTTTGAAAATCTAGATTCTAAGATTGAAAAGAAAATTAAAACTTATACCTCTCAAGGTTTTCGTGTTTTGTGTATTGGATATACTCCAATAACTATTAATGATAATACTTTAATAAAAGATTTAAAATGTATTGGAATTTTAATTTTATCTGATGTTATTCGTCAAGACGCTAAAACAACATTAGATTATTTTAAAAGACAAGATGTTGATATTAAAATTATTTCTGGAGATGATCCTGTTACTGTTTCAGCAATTGCTAGACGTTGTCATCTTTTAAATTATGAACATTACATAGATGTTTCTTCTTTATCGGATGAACAAATAAAAGAGGCCATTGAAAAATATACTATTTTTGGGCGTGTTTCTCCAAAACAAAAACAATTGATGGTCAATGCTCTTCAAGAAAATAACCATACGGTTGCAATGACAGGTGATGGTGTTAATGATGTATTAGCTTTAAAAGCAGCAGATTGTTCAATTGCTATGGCCTCAGGAAGTGATGCAGCTAAAAGCGCTTCACATATTGTTTTATTAAAAAATAACTTTAATGCCATGCCACATATCGTTAATGAAGGAAGACGTGTCATTAATAATATTACTGCTTCTGCATCAATGTATTTAATTAAAACAATCTTTTCAGTTGTTTTATCAATTGGAATGATCTTATTTGGACATGGTTATCCATTTAAACCTATCCAACTAACTGTCATTTCTGCTTGTTGTGTAGGCATCCCGACTTTCTTTTTGACCTATGAACCAAATTTCAAAAAAGTGTCTGGTGATTTTTTAAAAACAGTCTTTAAAAACGCCTTCCCTTTTGCCTTTATGATTGCTATTTGCTCAACAATTATCGTTAATGGTGGTCGTGTCTTAGGTTTAGAAAAAGAAATGCTTTCAACAATTTGTGTTTTACTTACAAGTTGGTGTTATTATAATGGTTTAAGACATATTTATTCACCCTTAAGTCATTATCGTATTTTTGTAATCTATATAATGCAAATTGTTTTATATATTTCTTTAATTGTTGGTCATCAATTTTTAGGATTAGGAAATATTGATTATATTGGTGCCATTACTTTAATGTTTTTAGTTACTTTTTCAAAAGTCATTTATTTATTGAATTTTGAATTATTTGATTATACTTATTTATTCTTGCAAAGAAAACGAAATAAACACAAATAAAAAGGACGTTTGTCCTTTTTATTTACATACATTTTTCTTCAATATAACTTTGACATGTTTTTTCAACAAATAACATATCTTCTTTTAAATTTCCTGTAAAATGTAAACGTTCCATATTCCTATGTATATAATCATTTTCTCTGATAAACAAATAACTTGATTTAAAATTTAAGTCAAATACGAAAGCCATATAAGAAACCCACATATCTACTTCATTGTGCCTATTTTCTTTTAAAATCAAAGTATGATTTTCAATATCTTTCAAAATATTTTGAGAAACTCTTTGACTATAAAAGTCAGTATCTGAAATACTAAACAAAGTTTGTATTGATTCTATATTTTTTACTCGAAAATTATCTAATTTATCACTATCCCTAATAAGAAGAACTTGTTTTAATAAAGAGGGTTCTAAATTATTTGGGATTTTGTATAAAGAATGATAAGCAATCGCCTTTTCGATAATTTCATCATATTGATCATCATCAATAAAATTTCTAATCATCCCCTCTTTAAATAAAACCTGCACCCCTAATTTAGCATGATCAATATTTCGATCATCAAAGCTATTAAAACGTTTTATTTGTTCAAAACGTCCTATATCATGCAATAAAGCAATTAAATAGGCTAAGTCTCTTTCAACACCTGTAATATTTTCATGGTGACATAAATATTCAGTTGTATGTACGACTTCCAATGTATGAACAAGTTTTAAATGAATTTTATCATTCGTTAAATCAAATTGATGCACATAATTCATAAAACTCTCTTTTGCTTTTAAAATATCAAACACCTTGACCTTACTCCTTTCTTTATTTTATACTATACCATAAAGTGAGGTAAAAATATGAATGACTTATTATTAAAACAATACATTGGTTTAATTGAATGTAACAATGAAGAAATTTCAATTCTAGCCAATACATCTGCTTTTATTATGCAAAATTTTCAAGATATCTCTTGGGCTGGATTTTATTTATTTAAAAACAATGAACTTATTTTAGGACCATTCCAAGGTAAAATTGCTTGTACTAACATTCCTCTAGATAAAGGAGTTTGTGGTAAAGCAGCATCTACTCGAAAAACTGTTATTGTAGAAGATGTTCATCAATTTGCAGGACATATTGCCTGCGATAGTGAAAGCAACAGTGAAATTGTAATTCCACTTATAAAACGAAATCAATTATATGGTGTATTAGATTTAGATTCTACATCATTTAGTAGATTTTCTAAAGAAGATCAAATTATTTTTGAAGAAATTTCAAAAATTTTAGTTCAACATTTATAATTATTTACATATCTTTGATATGAGGGGAAGCCATGAAAAGACATCTTTTATTATGTTGTTTAATAGGAATAATGAGTATACTGGGTTACTTTTATTTTCAAAGAAAGATTATATTTATTGATCATCCAACAATTGAAATCAATAGTCCATTTTATTATAAAAAATATATTAAAAAAGTTAAAAATGGTTCTATTAATGACGTCACTTATAATGCAAATGATTTAAACAATCAAACTTTAGGACATTATACAGTGACTTATTTTTTTAAAGGAAAAACATATCATTTGAAAATAGAAGTGATTGATACAAAAAAACCAATTATTAAAGAATCTGAATCTTTAAAAATTGAAAAAGGGAAATCTTACGATTTAAAAAAAGGAATTATTATTAAGGATAATTCTAATCAATACAATTTAACAATTGATACCAATGATTTTAATCCCAATCAAATTGGAAACTATACAATTTATTATAAAGCAAATGATCTTTCCAATAACCAAACGACTTTCAAAAGAAAAGTAACTGTCGTTAAAAAAATAGAAATTGGCACACATATAGAATCTAATAAAAAAATAGTGTATCTTACGTTTGATGATGGTCCCAGTCAAAATACTGATCGCATTTTAAAAATATTAAAAAAATACAACGCTAAAGCAACTTTTTTTGTTACAGGATGTCATCAAGAATATAATCAATATATTATTGAAGCTTATAAACAAGGACATACTATTGGTTTGCATAGTTATTTGCATGAATATCAAGATATTTATTCCTCTAAGGATGCTTATTTCAAGGACCT
>ERZ1673747.1668-NODE-1668-length-20816-cov-8.290834_pt1 | contig 20816 bp, 14 predicted proteins | sample MGYA00580220_ERZ1673747 | MGnify/ENA primary metagenome ERZ1673747 (study PRJEB41218, sample SAMN15661769) | gut metagenome | host: Homo sapiens | place: Canada: London | collected 2015-08-20/2019-03-30 | study: EMG produced TPA metagenomics assembly of... | reverse complement strand
ATCATAGAAGAACCTTATAAACATTATTTTACAGAAAAAGTTTCATACTCTCGTTTTCAGTGCTTTTTTCATGTTTTTCCTATTAAATTTTCCTCAGACACCTATATAAGTGAAACTTAGCGAAACTTAAATTATGCCCAATATGGAATATACATATTTGTTTGTTCTTGATTTTTTAATCTGATCATCTATGCAATCTATTTCCATGATGTATAAATTAATTGCCTTTTATCAAATGCTTCCTCTCCGCCTTCCATAATATCTACAATTTGCTTATGTGTAGATTTCAGGTCAATATTCCCTTGCGATATATCAATCGTTGTATCTTGATACTCAACCACAAAAATTCTTTCAGCATCACCCAGAACTGGAATGTTAGCATTGTGTGTAGCAAAAATAAATTGTATATCTTGTTTCTTTTTCGCAATTGCTGTAATTACTTCATCGTAAATAATTTTATTATCCAAATCATCTTCTGGCTGATCTATAAGAATAATATCATTATCAGACTGCATGAGTATAAACAATATAAGAGCTGACGCACGCTGCCCTATTGAATGGTGTCGTAATAATTTGTCATGATAATATATTTCAACATTATTGGAAACCTGATTCTTCAGAAGATCCGCATACTGATCTTGCAATTTTTTATCAAGCTTTGTATATTCTGAGGATGAAATAATTTCCTTGATTTTCATACCATCACATAATATCCAGTCTTCTATAAGCTCCACATAATCTCTAAACGTGTCACATAAGTATTGATATTTTATTTCAGAAATACCTGACCCCCTAAAATCAGTCTTCATCTGTGATTTAAAATTATCTCTGTCACCTTTAAAATCAATAGTGATTTTTAATTCATTTTGTGATTCATTAATTTTCTGAATTTCAAGTTTATATGCATTGAATTGTTCTAATAATATATCATTTCTTTCACGCATTGCTTTCTTGAATGCACTTTCTATTTGTTTTTTGGATTTAGCTCGTTCATCTAGTTGCTTTAAATTCTCTTTATATTTTTCCAGCTCTTCTGTCATTTTGACAAATCCATCAATATCTAACGTATCATCTTTGATTTCTCTTTTTATTTCAGCAAATTCATCAGATAATCCATCTATTTTTTTCGCTAACATTTCCACTACATCTGCAAATTCTAATGAATTACTTTCTATCTGCGTGACGGCCTCTCCAATTTTTAAAATTTCATTTCCAATTGCACTTAAAATATCACTTGCCTTCTTTATAATATCAGAATTATAAATACTTTCCACGCCCTGTAAGCCTAAAGTCACATCTTTATTATTATCATAACACTTTTTTAATTCTCGTACTGCTGAATCAATTCGTCCTTTTACAGAATCTAACTTTGTTTTATCTGTTGTGTATCCAGTTTGTTTTTTTAATTTTTCTGCAACGCCTTTTTCCTTGTAAATAGACATTTTATGCTCAACTTCAGATTTTTTAATTTTGCATTCCTCAATCTGCTCTGGAATTTTATTCGCATCTAATAATTGAGAAACCGATGTTGTCAACTCCTTCACACAAGATGTTATTTCTGCACTTTTTCCTATTTTTCCACCAACCAATTTCTCAAGAAGACCATTTTCATGATCAGCACTATTTGATAGATCTTTTTGCCCAAAATATTGAATTCCATCAAACAAGCTTGACGGTTGTATGTTTAAGTCAAGTCCATTTTCATCTATAACATTACTCTGTTCTCCGTATATACGACTAACAATATAATGTTTACCATGTTTATCAACAACAGATAACGTTGCTTTTCCTCCTGAACCAAAAATATTTTTTATCAGTGATTCTTTATATTCTTTATCTGTTTGCAACGGCAAATCAAATATATAACGAATTGCTTCAAGCACAGACGACTTTCCACTTCCGCGAATTCCAATTAACGAATTAAGCTCTGATGAAAATCTAATTGTTTGTCCATCAAATTTTCCGCCTTGAAAACTTATAGATTCAATATACCCATGTCTTCTTTCTGGTAATGATTCAGCAACTCTACTTTTATAGTCCTGTAATGCAAATTTAATCGCCGCATATGAATATTCTCCGATTTTTAAATATGTTTGTTTATCGCCTTTTCCAATATCTTTCAATGATTTAGGATCCGATCCCTCTATAAGAGCTGGAATATAGCCAAAACAACGATTAAATTTATTTATATTATCCCTTGTCCTCGATTTTTGTATTCCTAAAACTCGTTTTCTAAACGGAGCAAGCCCTGAGAGCGATTCTAAAAGACCGCCTCCACATTCGTTAAACAAACCACTGCCTTGATCAACATGGGCAAATATTACAAAATAATCTTTTCCATACTCCTCCAGTTTTTCCAATGTGCTTTTTAAATCATAACAACATTTTGTATTTCTATTTTCAGGATTAGATATTGTTGCAAATGCGGCTATTAAAAATGTTTGAATGTGATTATTGCCATTTTCTAACCATTCATCAGGATTAAAAACTATAAGAGTATGTATACCATTAGCTCCCTCTTTAACAGTCAATTCCACACCAGGTAATATAAATATTTTTTCTTTGCTTGCTGCCCTTTTTAAGGCTTTATATTCATCTTTGTCAAATTTATTATGATTGGTAATAACTCCAATAGAAATATTAGCTTGTTTCAATGCCGAAATATATGATTTCACAAAATCATTTGGTTCACCACTATATGAAAATTCTTTATCTTTTTGTGTATGCAGATGAAAATCTGCCCTTAAAAATTCAAGCCCTGATTCAAACATTTTATCCCTCCTTATATTACTCTACCCCCAACGCCTTAAACACTGCATCTTCCGCACTCTGATACGGAATCAGCTGAAATGCACTCATCAGCTCAGCCGGAACGCTTGCAAAATCAACAAATGAGGTACTTGGAATCAGCACCTTCTTTGCGCCGCTATCCAGACACACCTGAAGTGTATTGGCAAGTTCATCCACCTTTATCATTGTGCCACTAATTGTTATATCTCCCAACACTGCCAAGTTGCTGACAACAGGCTTTCCAAGGGCAATCGAACAAAGTGCAATCAATGTTGGAAGTGCCAGTTTATCTGTCATGCCGATACCCTGCAAATCCTGATAATTGATGATGTAATCCTTAGTTGAGGTGTTGATAGCTCCACTGATCCGATTGCCGTTGGCTTTCAGATAATTAAATGCCGTATTCACCGCTTCCTTGCATTTAGAATCACTGCCTAAGCCAGTCCGTTCAATTTTGCCATTGCCTGGAAGCATCTGACTTTCCAAACGGAATACACCAATCATGCCACTTTTTCCTCTGGATACGGTATAAACCTGTCCCGGATTACACATTCCATCCGGTATCAGCTTACCGCCACCCTGTTCTGGTACGGAAACATAATGTTCTGACATATCTTCTAGATCTATATAAGAAAAGTTTACATCATAAAATTCCATACCGCCCAGCTTCTTCAATTGCTCCTTGACACGGCGACGCATTTCCAATGCAATCTGAATAATTTCTTCCAGTTCTTCTTTGGTAAACTCACCATTTGGATACATCAACTTCAGATAACCGTCTATCATACGACGAACCGCAATTGTATCACGCTGATTCAGATTTCTCCCCAAGCGGAAGTAGTGATCAAGTGCATCTCCATACTGTTCCTTGCGAAGCTCTCGGATGAACTCTGCCAAATAGTCACTGATAAAACCGTAATCATCGGTAAAATGCTCCGGTCTGAACTTCGGTATCTCCCATCCTGGAAGATAACAGTGCATACGATCAAGAAATGCTGTATCTGTTCCCATTTCCTGCGGGAAAGGTGCAAACAGACTGGACGTTTTCAACAGCACGTCCACACTCTGATTGATATTTCCCACAAATACCATAGACGCATTAGCAGCTTTTTCTTCTTTGCCACGGGCAAAAGAGCCGGATGCCATGTAATCCTTCATAATCTGAATGCCATCTTTATCTTTAAACTTGATACCAGCCACTTCATCAAAGGCTACACAGTCCCATAAGCCGACCAGTCCGACCGTTTTGCGTCCCATATTGTAAAACAGGTTTGCAACCGTCGTCTGTCCACCGGAAATTAAAATACTGTTCGGTGAAATCTCTTTGTAAAGATGAGATTTACCGGTACTTCTCGGTCCCAACTCACAAAGATTAAAATTATTTTCAACTAATGGAATCATACGGGTCAAAAGTAACCATTTCTCACGATATGTAAATTCATCTGGCTCCATGCCGATAGAACGAAGAAGAATATCCAGCCATTCATCTTTCGTAAAAGCCTTTCGTCCCTGCTTCAGTTCATCAATATCAATGTGCGGCATCTGGATCGGTGTCAGCTTACGGATACTGATTGGTGAAATATCTTTCTGCTTTTTCTGTTTGGAACGAAGCGGATTTCCATCAATGTCCTCAATACCAAAATTATTGTCGCCTTCCACCTCATAATCCAACTGAACAATACACCAGATGCCGCCACAAAGCAGGCGATCAAATTTTTCCGGGTATTCATCGGCAATCGGTACATTACCAACTCCCAAATTAGAAAACTCTGCAAAAAAGCAGTCCTTTTTCATATCCAGTCGGACAGTCACCATATCAATGATCGTGTGACTGCCCTTCTTTCGCAACTGAGACAGAATCTTCTGTGATTCATCCGGGCGTACAAAGTTGTCAGCAAGAATACGCTTCACATTCTGTACGCCTTTTTCAATGACCATTTCATCATCTGAGCTGCAATACTGCCCCAACAGAAACTCAAGGACATACACAGGAACGTTCGCCCCTTCCTTGATTTTCTTTGTCAGGTCTTTCCGAACAATCTTACCGTCAAAGTTCTGACGGAGCTTGTTCTTTATTTCTTCACGAGTACTTTCACCCTCTGCAAATTGCTCCATCTTTCTCTCCTCCTGCGGCATTAACTAAAAAAATCAAACTCGTCCACCGCAAAGGCAATGTCAATCTGAAATGGCTCCCGCTGTGGCATCTGTAATCCCTGTTCATCTGCAATTACCAGATAATAAGTAGCGGTATTGCTGTATTTCAGAGATTTCAAATTAAACTGGCAACGGAAAGTCCTTTCCGCACCGTTATCGCTGGTCTTATCTGCAATAATCTTCTGAACATCACTGATCTGCTTGCCGTTTTCATCCGTAAAATAAACCTGATAAGTAGCCGCTTCACGATTTGCACTGACTGCATCCTTCTGATAGAAGTTCAATGAGAAAATCATATTGCTGATTTTACGGTTTGCGGACAACAAATTGACTGTTACAGGCTTGGTATCATACTTCTGTTTATTACGCTTGTATTCCATAGAATCATTGCGGAGATAATGGTACTCAATCACCGGAACAACCATTTCCTGTAAACTGATACCACCATGTACAAACTTCATAGCACCACCACTCATCTTGATCCGAATACTTTCCCTTGGAGTAAATCCATCAAATTCTGTTTTGCCATCCAGAAATTTTACAGGTATCAAATAATCAGGCTGTACACCTCTCTGCATAATTGCATATCTTCTGCCATATTCCACACATCGCCTGTTACTTTCTTTTTTTATCACATCAGAGTTTACGGCATCTACATCAAAAAAGCCTCTTTTATCGACCTTATCCTCTTCCTTCAGCGGACTGTATGTGTAAAGGAATCCATGGTCAGCCGTAATCAGAATATTCGTGCCGCCAAATTCATTTACAATAATACGCACAAGGTTCTTTAATTCTGAAATTGCCTTGTCACACGCAGCAAAAACAGCAGTATCCGAAGTGTGGCTGGCTTCATCAATGGTATCGTGGTAAATATAGACCACATCCATACCTTTTACCAAAGCACTTCTTTCCGCTCGTTTCATAGCAATGATATCATTATACTTTAAGGCCACGCTTGCCGACTCTTCTGTTTTCAGAACCTTGTCCCTATAAGTACTTGCCGTAGACTGTCCATCTGCCAAAACCGTCAAAATATCGTTCCGAACCTCTACTGTCAATTCTTTGTGCGGCAACAAAGCTGCCATACCAAACTTTGTAGTAGAAGGAAAGATGCTCTGCATACTGCTGATAGAAACCTTACTTTGCGTTTCTCGCTGAAGCTGATCTGCCATCGTAGCCGCCACTTCATAACGCATGGCATCTGAGATAATTACAAATACTTTCGTATCCGAGGTTTGGATACGGGAACGGTAAAAATCCTCCTGTTGCGGTACTTCCAGAACTTTACCGTAAGTTGCCAGTTCATCCGCACATACATCCGACCAGTTGTTGCCCAACTCACCTAAGAACCAGTGCGTATAAAGTCCTTCCACCTTATCGACAACATGCTTGAACAAATCATCCAGCAGAATATTGGAAGTCTCCAAACTCTTTTGAAAACTAAGATGGAACAAACGGTAATAAGTGTCCATCTGATAGTAGCTCTCAGTATATTCTTTCCAGATACTTTTCGCTTCTGCGGTATGGAATCCGGCAGAATGTTCCTTAAAGAAACTTTGCATATTCGCCACTTGTAAGATACCGTCATAAAAATTCTCAAATGGCTCATACCATACACAAGTTCTACGTTTTTCAACGGTATTCGTAATGGTATCCACATCAATAATATGGTCACTAATCTCTGTCATTAGCTTTGTCAGAATTACTTCGTTAATACACGGAAAGAACTCTGTTCCTACCAAATCTTCTACTGTCAGCTTTTCAAAACGCTGATACAGACGAGCTTCATCCTCAACATAACGTGCCACATCATATAATTGCGGAATGTTGTCACTATGAAGCCATTCAGAAATAAAATCATAGCAATATGCCTGATGGGGTATGGAAATAAAACTGTCCAGTCCAGCAAGATATTCCTGCCGCATGGTACGGGTCGCTGCAGTTAAAAGCAGATGAATTGCCAACTGCCCAAGATCTGGTTCTTCCTCCACAAATCCACTTCCCTGACGAACCATCGCCCAAAAAGCTGCGTCTGCATGATATTTTACAAAATCCTGATAAACCGTATTATTATTCAAATCCAGTCCCGCCTGGAACACACTACGTAGAATCATATTAGGCTGTGCATCTTTCAATCCACAGATTGCCGCCATGACAGCCATGTGTAACTGTGCCGGTGTTTCCGGAACTTTATTCTGCGTGCTAACTTTCAAACGACGGTCTTTCGCATTGAAATAAGCACGATAATTTTTAACCTGTTTCCTCATTGCCGGATTTGATATAAGTCCCATCTCATCCATCCAGATAGAAATCAGATCCGCCCGAAACTCTTCGCTATAAAGCTCCACATCTAGAAGCCAGTTATCATCTGGGCGGTTATAGACACACGGACTGTAAACCAGATAATTTGTGGTCAAATCATCTACTGAAAGCAGCTTCTTCACAGAAAACGCATTATTTCCAGTCAGCGCAATCACCTTTGCATTTTCCAAAACCACTTCATCCAGTTTATCCTCAAATTCCTTATCTTCATCGTACCAGAAAATGATACGACGCTGATAAAACTCAGGAAGAGGTGCAGCAAACCTGCGATTTAAATCTTGTATTATTTTATCTGTATCCATGCTGTCCTCCTACCTTATAATTTTCCAATTTGCTTTTCGTTTTGTTCCGCTCTGTACCAATCTACCTTTTTCCTGTAAAGAAGCGAACATTCGAGAAACCGTTCTTTTCGATATACCCATTTTTTCTGCATAATAGGCCTGTGTTGCAGACGGATTCTTCTCTATAATCTGCAACAATTTTTCTATCTGCATCTGTTCCTTATTAAGTGGCACTTCAGCGCCATTAGTGCCATCATCAGCGCCACAATTAACGCCATTAGCGCCATTTTTAGTGTCATTGGCGTTAATTATGGCGTTATTGGTATCAACCTGACCTCGATAAATATTGATACGCAAATCAACTTCGCCACCAATAAACTCCGGATCCTGCAGTCCGGCAGCTTTCACTTTGTCTATAATTCTCGGAATGCCGCTTCCCCAATGCTCAATCAGATTCATGTAAGCAAACGCATGAGCAAGAGCTTCATTTCTGATTTTAGAATAACCTTCTTTCATACGCTCCATCGTTTGTCCCATTGGCAGCTTTCCTGGAGAAGTAATTTCCAATCGGTTGTCATATACCGCCACCTGTATCGTACCATGATCCAGATAACTACGATGTACCATAGCATTGATAATCAACTCACGAATGGCATCCGGTGGAATCTCATAAACATCCTGGCGATAAATTCCCACAATTGTAGCACCTAGATGAATATTTCTCAAAACAAACTGAAACGCTTCGTCTATCTGTTCCCAAAGCGGACCAGTATACTCTCTACGATCAACAAATACCGCTTTCGTTGTCCCTTTGAACACACCACATTGCGTTGCAACATGAAGTCCTCCGTTGCCTGTCAAAATAGCAAACGCATTGGATGGAAAATCTTTTCCATCACGCTCAATTAAAATTCCCCAGGAACGCAACTGCTGTCTTCCCACATCTTTGATCGATGCTTTCTGTTCCTCTGTACGAGCATTTCTGACAGCCTGCTCTTTCATAGCTTTGCAAAGGGCATCAATATCTTCATCTGTAACATTTAACCCAGTACATAAAGCCTGATCGTAGTAACGATTACTGCCCTCAAACAACAACTCCTTTACCATATACTCATCGGCAAGGCGGGTAGTTCCGGCAACACGGACATATACACCGCCATCTCTGCCAAGGGCTTTGATATAATACGGTCGCTGTCTGCCCTCAGAAACCTCTACCACAATAACAGTTTTACCATCAACCGTCTGTAAAGTAATATCCGGGATGATTGCCGGTTCACAACTGTCTGATACAGCATTGGCAATGGCATCCATTTTCTTGAATACATCTTCCTTGTCAAAGCCAACAACCTCCCTGGTTTTATCGGCAATTCCGAAAATGATTTTTCCTCCGGTTCCATTCGCAAAGGCAACCACAGACTTCATATATTTGATGCTTTTCTCCGGCAGGGTCTCTTTGAACTCCACATTCTTCGATTCTCCTGCAAGAATTTCTTCTATGGTCATCATAACACCTCGCTCTCTTTGGTAGTATTCACCACCATTTTGACTACTTAATTGATGTTGTTATTGCGCTTAAAGCTTTACTTAAAGCAGCTTCATCAGCTTGTTTTTTTCTTAAACTTTCCCACATACCAAGTATCTGATAAATACATTCTTTTACAACTGGAAAATATTTTCGACATTCTTCTTCGCTTAACTCATGAATGCCCTTACTAAGAATTCCATAGATAGTTGTATTATTGATGAGTACTTCTGGAAGATAGCCATCTAGCATCTTAATTCGTTCAGACATTCTTGCCTGCTCAAATTTCTCATCATCAATCACATCTCCTACAGTTTCTTTGGCTTGATAAACAAGTCGTTCAAGAATTCGTCTTAAATAAACATATGAACCAGCTCCAACTCCACTTGCAAAAAGTCCTATCGCTGTTCCAAGTTCCTTACGATCTTCCTTAGAAATCACATGCTTATAAGCATCTAATTCTGGAAATGTCATATCCGCAACTGATGGATACTGTCCAATTTTCATCATGGAATTATCTGTTGTCAAAACAACATAATCTAAATGATGCTTTTCATTCATTGAACAAATATATTCTAATTTCATTATTCTCACAGTATCGGCTATTTGCCAATTTATCCATCTCCATTCTGCAATGAAATCTTTTTCCTCCCTGACCTTTTTACTAAAAATCAGATTTTGGAGAGATTCTATCTCTTCGCCAAGATTCCTGCACACTATTTTTTCATGCCCCTCCGGTCCTGACTCAAAATAATATTCAACAGGTTTCATCCTAAAAACACGTTCTCGCTTGCACTCTTTACAATAAGTACTGATTTTTATATTTCCCTTAATTAATTCAATCAAGTCGGTAATATTATTCTCACAAATCTCTATAGAATGATATAATCCTGCTGTTTTTAAAAACGTAGCAAATACATTATCCAATTACTCCACTCCTCCTACTTTATTTTAGCCAAAACATCCTGGAAAATTGCATAATTCTTCTTCACACCATCGTCCAGATCAATAGAAATCATCTGGTCGGCAAGGTGATGAATCTTTTCCTCGTAGATTCTGATTTCAGTATCCTGTGCCTGCAAAGTAGTTAATTTCTTTTTTAACTTCACCCGCTCGCCAGTGGATGCATTGGCACTCCGCTGTTCCAAATCGACAATAGCTGTACGATAACGAGCCTGCTGCTCATGCACATAATCGGTACGAATACGGGCAATAGTGTCCGGCTGATAGCGGTGCATATAAATCAAAGCCTTAAAGCCGTTCTTCTTTCCGCTGTCAAACAGCCAGTAAATCGGACGTTTCTGATAAATCTTGCAATGGTCTTTGTAAAAATCATTTAGGAAATAATTCCGAATCACATCCTTCGGCTGACCTTTGCTGTCCAAAGCATCGGCAATGAATTTCAGGTTTTCATCCAGAGTATCTGCACCGTAAACGGTTTTCACGAACTCCACGAACAAACCAACAATATCATCCTCAAAGTATTCATCGTCACAGATTGGGATAATGTTATCTGTATCAGGAGGATAACTGGCTTTGCACCATTGATTTCCCACACGTACACCATCATATTTCCACAAACTACTTCCAGCCCAACCACCTTCAATTAATAGACCATCTGCATCAATTTTTTCATTAGCTTGATCACCAAACTGACTAATCCAACGACAATATTTTTCATCAAAATTCCCGCCAGCATAGACAAGACCCGGTATGTCTAAAGAATAACGACCAAACATACAACCAACTGCATAGGAAATGAAAGAGCGAATATCTCTGCCGAGGTCAGCCTTGCGGACAGTAACATCCTTATCCTCAACTTCCGGTGTCAATTCTTCCTGCAAGCCGTAAATGTCAATGAAAATACGGTTCAGTTCTTCCTCATTAGTTTTCAGCTGATTAAAGCGGTTGTCGCATTCTGTCTGCCACTGTTCAAATGCTTCAGCAATGGTAGAAACTTTGCGAAGCAATGGATGGTGCTGGAAGTCCCATGAATATTCATAAGAATCCCATTCTTGTTTAGATAAACCCACATTTTCTTGTGCTAAAATTGCAACACTTTTTTCACTATTTGAATCTCCAAACAGAACCGGAATTTTTCCGATTTGTCCCACTTCAAAATTTACCGTTGATTTCATAGCACTGATTATATAATCAAATGGAAGCGAATTAACAAAACCCAATAAATAATCTATTTTAGCAGACGCTGTTATTCCACCTCCACCTCCACCAAATAATTGATTTGTAATATAGCGTCCAGTAAATTTTGACATAGTCATTGCTGTATAGGTAATTTCCGGTTCAAAGTAATGTTTAAAATTAGCTCCACTGGATTTCTTAAAGTTTCTAACTTCATCTCCATTTTCTCCCCAGTTTACAACATAATCATTGTTTCCATACCATCTTCTAAAGGTACCACCCTTAGCATAGGGTTTCCATTTCTTAGATGCCACTTCAAACCAGAATCGGAGGAATCTATCTTTATCACGAGTTTTTAATCCCTCAAATACTGTAGCGTATGTGTTAATATTTATTCCAGATTCAAAGGCATCTGCAAAAGATTTTGTTGCCCAATACGCAATAATATCGTTTGGTAAAGATAAATATAACTCTTGTACCGTTGCATAATCTTTAGTTCTATAAAAAAATTTCTTTTGTTTTGCCTCTTCTGTTTCAACCGCACCTTGTCTTTCGAAGAATTTTTTATAAAATCCCTTATATCTATTAAGTGAAGTGTTAGAAACGACAAATGCCGTTGTTCCATAGTCAGAACCAAACATACCTCTTCCCAAATGAAGCATATTCACAATGTATTCGTTACATAGCATTTTATTTCTCAGATTTGAATAGCTTGCCAAAGACATCCATACTGGTATATTTATCATTGCATAATAGCCGTTCTTCGTTGTAAGCCTGATACATTTTTCCATAAAAACTGTACTCAAGTCAGAGCATGAATCTGGATATTTTTCTTTTACAAAATCTTGCAATTTAGCTTCTACATCACCTATACCTCGGTAAGGGGGATTTGTAACAACAACTGAATACTTTTCAGATATTATTTCTGCCACCTGTACCAACGGCAATAATTCTCTCAATGCCGTCTCACGGGACATATTTATATCTAACGTAATCTCAGCGAAACGGTCATACAGAACAGACCAATCCTGCGGTGTTACGGTTACAATCGAACCATATTCCTTTGCATCATGCAATTCTTTGATAATGGTATCCATAGCGACTGTGAGCTTCACATCGCCATTACAGAAATAGTCCACGGCAAATTTATCTACATGATTACTCTCCACGATGGCATAAACATGGGGCTGAATACCACGGCTGAAGAAGCGGCGGTCATACTGACGGGCTTTCATCATTACCGCAAAGTAAGCCAGCTGTGCCGCACGGTCATCAATATCCAGACCGTAAAGATTGTTCTCTACAATACTTGCCACCGCTTCACGGGTGGTATATCCGTAGGATTCATAAATCTTCATCAGCACATCAAACATATACGCAAGAATATGACCGGAACCGGAGCAAGGGTCAATGACTTTCAGCTGATCCGGTGTCAGTGCAGCGTATTCCTTGCGAATCTCTGCAAGCTGTGTCTGCACTTCCGGCTCCTGCTCGGCTTCTTCCAGATAGTAGTGCCATTTGGTATCTTCCGGGTCACGGTTTCCAGCAGCATAGGCAGACTGTTCTTCCTCTGTCGGTAAAAGCTGTTCTTTCACATCCGGGTGTCCTTCCAACCACAGGCGACCAAGGCTGTTCTCTACCATATAGCGAACAATCCAGTCCGGTGTGAAAAGCTGGGTTGCTGCAGGAATGTTTTCTTTTGTAATTTTCACATTCTTTTTCAGAGCTGCGAAAACATCGTCTTTTTTCTCGCTGTTATAATACTGATACAGCCAGCCAATGATCTGGACAGCATCTTTCCAGTCCTCCTCCGGTATCAGCTCAATCATCTGCTGAATCACACTGCCTTCTCGGAGCAGATTGTCCGGCAGAAGAAGCTCGGTGTAGTCCGCAATCTTCTGGAACATTCCCGGCAGAATCTTATTCAAAGCGTTACACTGCACAATCAGCAGATATTTATACAGTTCTTCGGTCTTTTCTGCATCTTTCAGCTCATAGACCTTTTCCATATCCAATCCATCCAAATCCATATGAATAGCTTCGGTTATAATCTGCGGCTTAAAATTGTTTTCCTCGTCCGTGAACACACGTACATGAGAGGGAAGATAGCCGTTGACTTCCATGAATCGCAAAGCAGAGAAGCGGTTGAACCAAGTGTAGGCAACCTCCTCCATGACCTGCTCATATCCTTTATCGTTAATCTCAGCAATCAGGGCCTGACGCTGTTTCTTTTCATCAGTAGTGAGGACTTTGCCGCCAATGCTGTCCGCATTGGCATCCTCAATGCTATCCTCTGTGATACCATATTCCACACCTTTCAGGGAAACACGGGCGATCAGCTCTGTTCTTGCCCAGACAGCAAATTTTTTAATTGCATTCTTGTCCATACTCGTCTCCTTAATTCAGCTTAATTTCGTCGCAATTCTTCAGCAACTGTTTCAGCTGTGAACGAATCTTCTCTACATAATCATCAATATCCGCATCCGTCTGTAAGGTCTTTGCCTGGAATACAACCTGACGGTTATAGGCACGGACAACCTTTTTCTTTGCCGGAGCAGCTTCTTTTCCTGGCTGTGTCGGCTGTACTGGTGGCTTCGGTGCAGGCGGAGCCAGAACAGACTCGATATTGCTGACCGTATCATCCTTGTACTGGCACATCGGCAGGAACATGGCATCCAGAAGGGCAAGGCTCTTTAATTCTGCGATTTTCTCCTTACACTGGCTAAAATACCGATCTGATTTTTCAATCAGATGGGATGCCTTGGAATCGCCGTTTGCGGCAGTGTGGGTGGCTTCCATACACTGACGAACCGTTTCCAGAACCTCGGCACGTTTTTCTTCCAGCATCTTATCATGGGCAGTACGAACCGTATCCATCAACGGATTTAATTCACGAATCCGATTATAGTTGAACTTGCTTCCGGTCTGAACCATGGTAATCAAACGGATGGTATTCAGTGCCTTGTGTGCTTCCTCATTTTCTGCAATACGGTCAAGGTCATCATGCAGAGATTTTTCAAACTGCACAGCCTGGTCGAATACTGTTACCTGGGTTTTGAAGAAGTTTTCAATGCCGTTGCTCATGGCTTCTTTATTGTCGAATAGAGCATCCTCTTTTTTCAGCACACGCTCAATCAGGGCAATATTGTCTTTCTTCTGAGAAAGTACATCATCCATCAGATGAATAGCTTCCTGCACCAATGCACGATCCGGGTATTTATGTCCGTCATAACAGGCATCCAGAGAAGCATAATAATCACGCTGTTCGGTAAACTTCTCCGTCACAAAGCGAATCAGACCATCTTCATCGTCCGGTACATCCATGATGTCGAAATACTCTCGGAGCATCGCTTTTACATCACGCATCATCGTAGCAGAAATGGTTTTACGCTTACTAATGGAAGTCTTGCCAATTTCACTCTTTTTACGAAGCATATCCAGCAATTTCGGGTCATCTGGCTGAATGGTATTGCCTGCATACTTGATGGTTACTTTCTGGGAATAAATCAGCTGTGCCGCAACCGCAGCAATGTCGATTTCTTTCCAGCCATACGGAATCGCACTGTATTTACTCTGAACATCTGCCATAGAAGTCGGCAGCTTTTTCGCATCCTGCATTTCCAGATATTCTTCCATAGCAGAAGCAGCATCACGGTTTGGCTCCATGCCCGGAAGTGCTGTTACCGCACCTGTCAGAATCGCAATAATATCTGCATCACTGCCTGCATTATCTGTAATCAAGTTGAGCTTGCTATACACATGGGCAACCAGATATTCAAGTGACTGGTCAATCTTACTCTTTGCATTTCCGGCTTTGATTTCCAGATGCTCACCGTCTACATAGAACTGTGCCCCCTCGATAGCATTTTGCAATTCGCTCATTGCACTCAGCTCATATTTTCCGGCTTCGTCCTGCTGGTCACTTATGATTTTCTGCACAGTTTTTGGAAGCTGGCTTACATTTCTCTGCTTTACATACTTGCGAATTTTCATAGCAGATTCCAGAGATTCATAGTAAGGTGTGTCAGCCAGGACCACGATTGCTTCGTTGCCTTTGGATTCTGCCATCAGACGATAATCCGTTTTTTCAATAGCATCGGTAGCAACAGTCAGGAAACGTAGACGCATACCGCCTGTTGCCACACCGACAGTAATACCATCTACCATTTGATCGAAGGCAAAGTCATATTTTCCATAACGGAACTTCTTAGTTGTGAAAATATCACCGTAAATCATCTGAGCAATACGCTCTACGATAGAAGCAGTATCCACATTGGTATCTCTAATTTCACGCTGAATGTCCTGTTCTTCGTCAGTCAGGAAGTTATAAGTATCACCGGTTCTGCCGATATAGTTCTGGCTCACCAGACGATCAAGACATCCACGAACAGCTTCGCGCATGATAATCTTATCCGCACGAATATCGTCTGCCATAAGGATTACGATATTGTCTAGATTAGAAGGAATATCATCAATATATCGGATCAAGTACAAAAGTTTCAGTACATCTACATCCTGCTGTTCGATGCCATCGCCGTTGTCAGCAGCTTTCTGGCAACGTTCAATTACTCGGCGGATAGAACCGTCCAGGAACGTGTGTACGGTATCATAAAAGCGAAAGAACGGCACAAGTGCATATTCATCCTTCTCCTGAATTTTCTGTGCAGCTTCCTGGAAACCGGACAGCATGGAACGCTCACCACCAGACAGGTGCTTACCGGAATTTCCATGTTTCCGGATTTCAGCAAATACCTTCTGCATGATGATAAACTGATACGGCACGAACGGGAAGTTCTCGGTAAATTCCCTTGGGCCGGAATAACCTTTAATATCCAGAATGGAACCGCTAAAGCTGAACAGGTTACGAAGAACAGAATCATTCTGCTCATAAACATCTTCCAGATTTTTAGCTGCTTCTGGTTTCTTTTTCAGAATACGTTTCTGGATGACTTCATCCACAGAGGAAGATGATAAACTCAGTCTTGTCTTAAAACGAGCCTGAATACGGGAGAACTCATCGGCACGAACTTTGATGATTTCATCAATCGCTTCCTGTCCGGTGCAGATCACCCAAATCTTTCCTTCACACTCACTTCCGATTTTTTCTGTCAAAGACTGGAGGTTCAAAAGCATATCGGTGTCTGTGCCGACATACTGACCAACTTCGTCGATCATAAACAGCAGACGGAAGTTCGCAGGTTTAGTATCCACATAGGCTTTCATATCTTCCACAAGCTGAGCAATAGATATTTCTGTTGCAGTTTTATCATTGAACCATGCCTTGGCATCGTCCTCACTCATATCCAGAACTTCCATTAAAGTCGGAATAATAAACTTTCCATTGAATGCAAAGGCACGGCGCATTTCCATCCAGGACTTGCCTTTCTTTTCTTCAAAAACTCTGCGGAACTTCTCCGTTTTTCCCTGCTGGTCGATATAACGCTCCATCATGGCAACTTTCAGATTTTCTCCGTAAAATCCCAGATGATTATAGAACATCTTTGCAAAAACACGAAGTACAGCTGTCTTGTTTTTATTGCTGAATCCCTCAATATCAATATTGAACAGAATTGTCTCCGTTGTTCCCTTTGTAGCACGGTCGATCAGCATAAAGGTTGCCGGATCGTCCTCAAACTTTTTACGGAAACGCTCTACACTGCGGATGCCTTTTACCTCTTTATTTTCCAGAAGGTAGGAAAGCATTTTCAGGAAGTGAGATTTACCACTTCCAAAGAAACCGGAAATCCAAACACCCATATCAGCAGTTGGCTGGTCGAAAGCATCACCGTAATAATTGAAGAACGTAATGAAATGTTTCTTCAATTCTCTGGTAATGACATATTCATTTAACTCCTGCTCGATTACATCATCAGCAGCCTGATCAACTTTAATAACACCATTGATTTTGCGGTTAATGTCATCCGCAAACATATCTCGAATCATCATAGCTTTATCCCCCCTTAATCTATGACATTGAACGCCCGGTAATAATCATTTGATGTCAGACGATTGAACAGTTTTACATGACGACCATCAAATTCACCCGGATACATCACCAAAATCGGAACATCCGAAAAATACGGTTGCAAGGCTTCCAGTAATGTATGGATTCTCATAAATGGAAATACCTCACCTACCCCCATCAGCATCAGCACATCACCCGGTTCGTGTGGCTCATACTGGATTTTATCAATGAACTCTCCATTGCCGATTGCGGAGTTAAGCTGCTCCAGAAGATAAGCACTTCCGTCAGCTTCTTCCATATCGGGAATCGCATCTGTGATGTCCATATCATCGCAGATAGAGAGAAATGTTTTATATAAATTACAAACGATCAAATGGCAATCTAAGGACTGATCGGTTTCCAGCTGATTCACAAAATGGCGGACAACCATTTCGTTCTCTGGTTCATAACAGAAGATTCTGATATTCACCTCATTGCTGAGTCCCTTGCCTTCCAGGAACTCTGGTTCCTGAATCAATGCCCGAACTTTGTCCAGGCGCTCTTTTATTTCACTCATCTGGTTACCTCCTACACAAAGCAATTAAACGCTGGCAGTACCGCCGTGTCGCCATTGCTTCTGATGGCATTCTCCAAAATAGGATGCAGCCATACTGGATTCAAATGATCTGCCCCCCGGTTGTCGAGATATTCTGTTTCAACAAGCACTCTGGCAATAATCTGTTTTAATTTTGTTATCGTACTATCGCTCCAGGAAGCTACGGTATCATTTTGTTCCTGTAAACGCATAAAAAATGTATTCAAATCTATCTTACCAAAAGACGTATCCCTTAATCTGTACTTCTCACCAATGACGGTCAGCATAAATTCCCAAACCAGTCGGCTCTGCTTCATCAATGCATACAGACAAATCTGTTTTGCTACATCCGTTGGCTGTGACGCAATCGCAGCAACCAATGAATCATCTTCCAGTGCATGAAGCCGTTTGATACAGGCTTTCGCCATGCGTGTAATAGATTTTTCAGTTGGATACTGAAAAAGATTCTGCTCTACAATTTCTTTTACAATCGCATCATCGGAATTTCCTTCTACCATTAGCTTTGCGGTAGAACGCATTTCGTAGAAAAGGAACGGCTCTCTGGTCAAAGACGCAATATAAGGATAAGAATGATCCATGTTCCCGTACCCCCTTACTGCTCCTCTTTTTTATCAGGAACAAATTCCATGATGTCTCCTACATCACAATTCAAAGCAGAACATATCTTTGACAGAATCTCTGTACTTACATTTTCATCTTTTGATAATCGAGACATCGTTGTTGTACTAACTCCTGTCATTGCACGCAAATCTTTCTTCATCATTTCTTTATCAATTAACAATTTCCACAATTTCTTGTAACTAACTGCCATTTTTTCACCTCAATCTTATTTGCTTGAAATACCTGTTCACATGGTATTTATCATCATATCATAGAAATGCGTTTCAAACAATCTAATCCATCAAAAATCATAATTAAATTCTGAAATATCGCATTTAAAATCACAAGAAACACATCTTAACAAGACAAGCTGAAAGTACAAATGCCACTATATATCCAATTCCACAGAAAAATTTTATCTCGTTTATTTTCTCTGATTGCAATTTTATTCTTTTTTTCAGTTTTTGCACTTCCTTCTCAGCTATCTTTCTATTCTGTTCCGCCTGATGCTTTAATGACCGTAATTGTTTTTCTGCTTCTTTTTGTTTTCTATATGCCTCATCAACAGCTTGCACAGATGATTTATTCACCTGTATCTGCAATTTAGAGTTCTGGTCCTGAACGTCTTTTATTTCTTCTTCGAGCTGCTCTTGCTCTCTCCTGCTCTTCAATCCGTTTCTGTTCCTCAAATCGTCGTTGTTCTTCTGAAGCGATTGATTCAGCTTCTGCGTTTCGGACAGTTCGGTTGTCAAATGATGAATTTCGTCGTTTAACTTCCGAATTTCGTCTTGCATTTCATGATTCTCGAAAAATAGCTTCTGTTTTTCCATTTTCAGCTTGTGTGTCCTTTCCTGAAATTTCTGGATAAACTCGTTCATCTTCTGATTTCTCACCTGTAATTCGTCCCTCTCCACCGTCACTTTCTCCAGCGTTTCTGCCTGCTTCTTCGCAAGCAGCTTCCACTTGTCGGTAGTAGGCACACTGACAGCTGCCAGTAAACTGAATAGCTCTCATTTCCTCTATAAAAGAATCTGCACTGAAATAATCCCCGTCATCTTCCTGCACCAGACAAAGTGCCTGATAACCTGACATCACAATATTCAATGCGATATCCTGATTGTCCACCAGAAAAATATAGGTCTGTGCTGTCCCTTCCGGATTGGTTTCCATATAATGCTTCAAAAACTTCTTGTTCAAACTTATCACTTCCTTTCAGACAAAGAAAAAGACGCAAGCCATATTTTATGACTCACGCCTTACTTCGCTCACAATATTCTATTTTTATCAGTTACCTGCCAGATTGATTACTGGCAATCCTTATACATAAATCAATTCTTTCAGGATAATCTCTTCCGCAATCGCTTTGTGTTGATTAGCAGCTCTTACCCATGCCATCTGATCTACTTCTTTATCCGGCAGTGGTTCTTTTTCTTCCAACTGTTTCAGAATTACCTCTTCCCGTTCTCTGGCTGCCTTGTCCACTTCCAGAAGATGCTCTCCAATGGTATCCTGTAAAAGCATCACCTGATACGTTGAATTTCGATGGTTCTTCAGATAATCTCTGCGTAAGAATCCATATTTGCCAAGCTGCACCATCTGCTCACCGGATTTATAGGTGAGATTCGGGATCAGATATCCATTTACATTTGTATACGTTAATTTCATTTCATTAGCACTCTCCATTTCTCATCATTTTTTGATCACAAATTTACGACAAATCTGACACTGCTTTACAATACCAGGCAAAATGACTGATGCCCCGGAAAGCCTGTAAAATAGCCACTTTCGTGATACACAAGACAGGACAAAAACCGACTTCCATTATCAAGAGGTGAGTGCTAATTTTTTGTAAAGAATTTCGCCATGGAGATGAATTATACTGTTTCTTAATTTCAATCACCATAGATCCATCCTCTTTTGTTTTTTCTGATAAAATTTTGTACTTTGTTCCACTCTTTTTCAGCTGTGCTTTATACTTTTCATACTCCTGTACAGCTAACGCTTTTCCCAAATCCTTCTGATTGATTTCTTCAACTCCCATTGACTCCGAACGACTTAACTCGCCCAGTACTCTCAACTGTACAGCAGTTAATCACATCCGATCTACGCGTTCTTCCAGTTTCTTCTTAAATTCTCTGTCCAATATACTTTCGATTTCCATTAATTAATCCTAGATCATTCATGGCAAAGTCACGTACAATCCAGGATTACAAAGTCATCTGCTTTCGCTACTTACTCATGAATGCTCTCATCACATTTTCTTTAATCCACTTTCACCATGAGGATTTCATTATTTACATTCCATAACAAGCTTCTCACATCTGTCGTATCCAAGCTGTGAACTATTCAGACACAACGTATAATTACTGGCCTTTCCCCATTTCTGATCGGTGTAAAAATTATAATTCGTCATACGCCTTTTATCTGTATCTGCCATCATTTTGACAG
>ERZ1673747.1652-NODE-1652-length-20968-cov-5.290489_pt1 | contig 20968 bp, 18 predicted proteins | sample MGYA00580220_ERZ1673747 | MGnify/ENA primary metagenome ERZ1673747 (study PRJEB41218, sample SAMN15661769) | gut metagenome | host: Homo sapiens | place: Canada: London | collected 2015-08-20/2019-03-30 | study: EMG produced TPA metagenomics assembly of... | reverse complement strand
ATCATAACAGCCCTCCCCATTGGCAGGCACACAGCGCCGCCAGCATCCACAGCTCGGCTTTCTGCAAAAACCACCCGGCCAGATCGCCGGTGATGCCGCCAAACTGCTTACCCGAAACAACATGATAGCGTGCAAACACCAGCAACGCCGCCAGCACCAGCGCCCAGCCGCCCAGTGCCAGCAGGGCGGCGCTGAGCAGAGCGGCCAGCACCATCAGCACCCGGCGGACAGTAGTTCGATCCGCCGCCGTGGCAAAGGTGTGGGCAAGGCCGGTGTTCTTTGCCATCGGGAACGATGCCACGGCCAGGCCCGAAAGGGCCCGTTCCAGCACAAGGGCCAGTGTCCAGCAAAGGCCCACCCGGGGCGTAAAGTCCACGCAGGCGCAAAGGGCAAGGTAGGCCGCAAAATAACTGCACAGCCGGATCACCGCAAAGGCACCGCAGTGGGGGTCTTTGAGAATCTCCAGCTTCTTTTCCCGGTCACCATAGCTGGAAAGGGCATCACAGGTGTCGGCATAGCCATCCAGGTGGATGCCGCCCGTGACCCAGACCGGGATCAGGCAGAACCCCGCCGCCTTTGCGGGCATCGGCAGGGGCAGAGCGCCGCACAGGCACCACAGCCCGCCAATGACCACCCCGATGAGCGGGAAGGCGCACATGGCATACCGCATGTTTTTCTGGTTCCACGCGAACTGCGGCACCGGCAGGGCCGAAAACATGGCAAAGGCCACTGCAATGGTCTGCAATCCAATCATTTTTCCACTCCTTTATAATAGACCGGGATGCCGCACACCACCCGCACCACATGGTCAGCCCGGGCGGCAAGGGCATTGTTCACCTGCGCCAGCGCTTTCAGGTAGCGCCCGGTGTCGCCTGCGTAGTCGGCACCGCCGCTGAACACCTCGTTGGAGACCACGATGAGGTGCGCGCATTGTCCGGCCAATTGGTCCAGTCCTTCCAAAATGGCCGAAGCCGCATTTTCTCCTGCCCCGGCGGGGTCGTAGAGCTCGTTGGCGGTCAGGTTGCCCAGATCCTCCAACAGCGCAGTTCCCCGGGCAGGCAGACGGATGTTCTCCAGATGCAGGGGGCACTCCACGGTCTCAAACTGCTTTGCCGCCCGCATCCTCCGGTGCTTTTCCACCCGGGCGGCACACTCGGCATCCCACACCTGCATGGTGGCGATGTAATAGCGCGGGAGCGCGGTTTTCAGCACCAGGCTCTCGGCATATCCGCTTTTACCGCTGGCGGCACCGCCCAATACCAGCGTCAGCATTGGGGGGTGTACGGCGTAATGCCGCCCTCCGTGAAGGAATAACAATCGCGGTAAACGGCCAGTGCCATATCCCACAGCGGGATGCTTGCCACCGCTCCGGTGCCCTCGCCGAGATGGAGCCCGGCGGTGAGCAGGGGCACTTTGCCCAGCGCCTCCAGCACCAGCCTTGCTGCCGGTTCAGTGGAGCAGTGGCTGGCAAACACGGCCTTTTCCGCGGCGGGGCAGAGCCGCACCGCGCACAGAGCCGCCACCCCGCTGATGAAGCCATCCATCAGCACGGGCAGGCCTTCCAGCGCGCCGCCCAGAAAAACACCGCACAGCCCGGCGATGTCGAACCCGCCCAGCTTGGAAAGCACATCCAGAGGGTCAGCGGCATCGGGCTGATTCCGCGCAATGCCCCGCCGGATGGCATCCAGCTTGCGGGCAAGCCCCGTGTCGGAAAGGCCCGCGCCCCGGCCTGTCATCCGCTCCACGGGCTGACCCAGCAGAACCGCAGCCACAGCGCTGGAGGTGGTGGTGTTGCCAATGCCCATCTCCCCTGTGGCCAGCAGCTGCACCCCCGCCGCCTTCTGCGCCCGGACAAGTCCGATGCCCGCCGCAATGGCATCCACCGCCTGCTGGCGGGTCATGGCAGGGCCGGTGGTGAAATCCGCCGTCCCGGCGGCAATGCGGCAGTTCTGCACCCCGGGCACCGGCTCCCCGGCCATGCCAAGGTCCACAGGCACTACCTCACAGCGGGCCGTTTTTGCCATCTGACAGACACTGGTGCGCCGGGCGGCAAGGTTCTCGGCCACGGCCCGGGTCACGCTCTGGTCCGTCTGGCTCACGCCCTGCGCCACCACGCCGTTGTCGGCGCAGAGCACCAGCACGGCCCGGCGGGAAAACGCCAGCTCTGCCGTACCGGTCAGGGCGGCGGCATCCTCCAGCATGGTCTCCAGCCTGCCCAGCCCGCCCAGCGGCTTTGCAAGGCTGGCCCAGTGGGCATGGGCGGCGGTGCGTGCGGTCTCGTCCGGCCGGGTGATCCTGGAAAGAAGCTGCTTCAGTTCAAGCTCTGTCATTGATCCTGTTCCTCTTGATGATAGTGTGCGGCGGCATCCACGAACCGCCGGGGCAGGGCCGTGCCCGCCCAATACAAATGCGGGAAGCCCGCATAGAAATGCTCGTTTGCAAAGCCGCAGTCCCATTGCTTCCCGTTGGGCTTTGCGGCGGTAAAGCCGGTGCCGTTGTCTGTGGAATCCCAGTGGTGGAACTCGTGCACCGGCAGACGCTCCCCGGCGCGGAACAGCATACTGTCGGCGTGGGCAGTCAATGCCGCGTATCCAAACCGCACCAGCCGCCCCACCCGGAAGCCCTGCCCCGGCAGAACGCCTGCCATGGGCCAGCGTTCCCCGTTGGCATCCTCCAGGCTCTGGCCCAGATAGAGAAAGCCCCCGCACTCGGCCACCGTGGGCAGACCGCGCTCCACAGCCCGGCGCACAGAGGCCAGCATGGAGCGGTTCGCGCTCAACTGCCCGGCATACAGCTCCGGGTAGCCGCCGGGCAGATAGAGCCCGCCGATCTGCTCCGGCAGGGCGGGGTCCTGCAGAGGGCTGAACCAGCAGAGCTCCGCCCCCGCCCGCTCCAGTGCTTCCAGCGTTTCGGCGTAGGTGAAGCAAAACGCCGCATCCCTTGCAACGGCAATGGGAACGCGGGGGCGCTGTTCCTCTGCCCCCTGGGGCGGCAGCTCTCCCGCAGGGGGGAGCCGATCGGTGTGCACCAAAGGCGCTGCGCACTCGGTCAGGGCAAAAAGCTTCTCCCAATCCATCACCAGCGCATCGGCCATTCGGTTGATCTTCTGCTGTAAGTCCGCGATCTCCCCGGCAGTTTTCAGCCCTAAGTGGCGGCTCTCAAGGGCGGCATCCGGCAGGTGGGGCAGATAGCCCAGCACCGGCAGGCCGGTCTCCCGTTCCAGCATGGGAGCCAGCAGAGCATACAAATGGGGGGCGCAGTCATTGAGCAGGATGCCCGCCAGATGGCTGGGGGTGCGGAACTGTTTCAGCCCGTTGATCTGGGCCGCCAGCGTCAGGCTGGCCCCTCTGGGCTGGACCACCAGCAGCACCGGCAGGCCCAGCGTATCGGCCAGATGCCAGGCACTGGCGGTATCACTCACGCCGCCCAGTCCATCGTAAAAGCCCATGGCACCCTCGCACACGGCTGCCCCGTGCCCGGCTGCGGCCTGCGCATAGAGCGCGCGCACGGTCTCCGGCGCGGAGAAAAACAGGTCGAGGTTGTGGCTCTCCACCCCCAGCACGGCCCGGTGAAACATGGGGTCGATATAGTCCGGCCCGCTCTTGAAGGAGCAGGGGGCCTGCCCCCGCCGCTTGAGCGCCGCCAGCAGAGCGCAGGTCAGTGTGGTTTTGCCGCTGCCGGAACAGGGCGCGGCCACAAGAAATTGGATCATTTACGTTCTCCTGTGATAAGGAAGATGGGGTTATTGGCCATCAGCAGGTGGAGCCTGCCCGCAGGCCGGGTGCGGCTGACCGCGATCTGCGTCACCTCCGCAGCAAGGCCGTGGGCAGTCAGTGCGGCCACGGCGGCGCTCAGCGTTTCCAGCGCAATGGCAGAGATGCAGATGCGGGCGTTCGGATTCCGGGCAAGCACCGTGTCCACCACAGCCTCCATGCCCCCCTTGGTCCCGCCGATGAACACGGCATCCGGGGCGGGCAGGTCAGCCAGCGCGGCGGGGGCGCGGCCCTCCACCAGTGTCAGGTTGCAGGCGTGGAACGTTTCCCGGTTCTGCCGGATGAGCCCGCAGGCCTCCGGGTCACACTCCACGGCATACACATGCCCCCGGGGTACGGCCAGTGCCAGCTCCACGCTCACGCTGCCGGTGCCCGCGCCCACATCCCACAGGGTATCGCCGGGCTGCACGGCCAGCTTGGCCAGCGCCGCCGCCCGCACCTCCTGCTTGGTCATGGGCACCTCTCCCCTGTGGAAGGCTTCATCCGGGAAGCCGGGCACCCGCCGGGGCGGCTGAGGAACGTGTTCCACAAGCAGAACGCTCAGGCTTGCAAACTGCTTTTGCGCAAACTCCTGCGCCGTGCCGAACAGGATTTTTTCCTCTGCCCGGCCCAGCTCTTCGCCCACCAGCACATGGGCATCGCCCAGCCCGGCAGCAGCCAGCCGGCCGCAGAGGGAGGCAGGCGTTTCTGCCCCGCCGGTCAGGAAAAACACAGGCTTTCCCCCGGCCGTCAGGCATTCGGCCACCGGGTCGCAGGCACAGCCGTGGGCCGAGACCAGCTTCCACTCCTGCCAGGAGCGGCCCACCGCAGCGGCCAGCAGCTGAACGCTGGAAAGCCCCGGCAGCACCCGGCAGGAGATGCCAAAGGCCCGCAGCATCGGCAGCAGCTGGGCTGCACCGGAATAAAACCCGGTGTCGCCGCTGTACACAAGGGCAGCATCCACCTCCGGGTCAGCCGCCAGCGCGGCAAGGACATCCTCAGGCTGATACAGGGCCTTCCGGTGATCCGTGCAGCCCTGCGGCAGCTGTTCCAGCAGGCGCTTTGCCCCCAGGATCAATCCGGCGTTCTGCAGAGCGGCAAGGCCCTGCGCGGTCAGGCTTTCCGGCGTGCCCGACCCCATCCCGATGAGTGTGATCATTGCAGCATCTCCTTACAATGCGTCAGGATCTGTTCCGCCGTTTCGCCCTGCTCGGCCGGGCGGCGGATGACCATGAGCTGAGCCCCGGTGTCCTGCGCTGCCCGGGCTTTTTCTTCAAAGCCGCCCGCCGCGCCGCCGTCTTTGGTAACGAGAAAGCGGATGGCAAACTGCTCCATCAGCGCCCGGTTCAGCGCATAGGAGAACGGCCCCTGCATGGCGATGATGTTCTTATGGGGGATATCTGCCCCCTCGCAGGCGGCAATGCCCTCCCGGGTGGGCAGGACACGGGGAAAAAGCCGTGCCGGTTCCAGCACAGCAAAGGCAGAAAGCTCCTTGGCCCCGGTGGCAAGCAGGACATTTCCCTGCGTCCGGGCCAGAAATCCCGCCGCATGGGCCGCAGAGGCAAACACCATGCTCCCGGCAGGCAGCGGGCTTTCGGGCCGGAGCAGGCGGCGGTACTCCGTGCCTGCTGTTTTGCAGGCTGCCCGGATGTTCCGGGTGGCCTCCACCGCATACGGATGGGTCGCGTCCACGCAGAGGTCAGCCCCCTGCAGCAGGGCGGTCATCTCCTCCGGGGTCAGCCGCCCGCAGTGGACGGTGATGCCGGACCTTTCGCCCTGTTCCTCGGCCCCCAGCGGGGTGGCCACGCTGACCAGTACCTCGGCCCCCAGTGCGGCCAGCTGCTTTGAAAACACACGGCCCTCGGTGGTGCCGCTGAATACCACGGCCCTCATGCGCGGTACCCCCGCGGCGTGACCATCCGCCCGCTCAGCTGGCGGGTCTGGGCGTTGCCGACAAACACGGTGGTGAACATATCCACCGGGGTGGTTTCCAGCGCAGCCAGCGTCAGAACGCGGCTTTCCTGCCCCTCCCGGCCAATGTTCCGCACGATGCCGCAGACCGTTCCGGGTGCTTTGCCGTTTGCCAGCAGGATGCGCACCGCCCGCGCCAGATAGTCCGGCCGCCCCTTGGAGGAGGGGTTGTACAGTGCGATGCAGAAATCCCCCATGGCTGCTGCCGCCAGCCGCCGCTCAATGACCTCCCACGGCGTAAGCCGGTCAGAGAGGGAGAGCACACAGAAATCGTGGGCCAGCGGGGCACCCAGCACCGCACCGCCGCTCAGGGCGGCGGTCAGGCCGGGCACCACCTCCACCGTCACGTCCGGGAAGTGCTCGGCCAGCTCCAGCAGAGGGCTTGCCATGCCGTAGACCCCGGCATCTCCCGAGCAGACCAGCGCCACCGCCCTGCCGCTCCGGGCCGTTTCCAGCGCCCAGCGGCAGCGGTCGATCTCCTTGGTCATGCCGGTGGAATAATAGAGCTTGTCCGGGAAGTAGGGGCGCACCAGATCCAGATAGACCGTATAGCCGCACAGCACCTCGGCTTGCGTTAAGGCGCTCTGCGCCTGTGCGGTCAGGAACCGGGGATCCCCGGGCCCAAGCCCGACAACAAAAACAACATTAGGCATCCTGCCACCTCCAATCCGGGGCAAAGGGACGAAGCGCCAGCGCAAAGGTCACGCCGTTGCCCGCCTGTTTGGGAAGAATGATCGTACCGCCCGCCGCCAGCACCGTCGCCCGCTCGCAGACATTGTCCACACCGGTCACGCTCCGGACAAAGGCCGAAGGTGTGAACTGCCCGGGGGCGTTCTGCAGCTGTGCGGCAGAATAGAACTGCACCGGCCAGCCGTGGACTCTGCAAAATTCCAGCAGGCCCGGCTCATGGGCTTTCAGGTCGATGCTGGCTGCCGCCGTGATGCACACTGCTGCAAGGCCGTGGGCCGCGCAGAACTGTGCAAAGGCCGCTTCCAGCTGTGCGGCGCTGGTCCCCCGCCTGCACCCGATGCCCAGCACACCGATCTTCGGGATCAGGTGCAACGCATCGCCCGCCAGGAAAAGGGTCAGGGCAAAGTCGGCGCGCTCTGCCTCCCCCGCCGGGACCACCCCGGCAGGGGCCTGCCCGGCAATGGGGAATTCCGACCGATACCGCACCGGCCCGCCCGCCAGCAGCCTGCTGCTGACGCGCTTGATGCGCTCCGGCTCCAGCACAGCGCAGTTCTGGTGCCTGGCCCACGCATCCACGGCAAACACACCATTGGCATCGGTGGCCGTGGTAATGACCGGCACCGCACCGCAGACCGCCGCCAGCGCCCGGGCCAGATCGTTGGCCCCGCCCAGATGGCCCGAAAGGATCGGCACCGCAAAATGGCCGCACTCGTCCAGCACCACCACGGCAGGGTCCACCGCCTTGCTCCGACAGTGGGGCGCAATGGCCCGCACCGCAATGCCCACAGCCCCCACAAAAATCAGGGCATCCGCATGGGCGAACTGCTCCGCAGTCCAATCGGCAAGGCCGGGCCCGCCATGGCCGCAGCGGTCTACGGTGCCGGGCAGGGCACTGGCCAGCTTTTGGGCCAGCGCCAGCCCTTTTTCCGTAAAGGCGAGATAGGCGCGGGTCACTGGTCTGCCCCCTTGCGGAACTCCGTCGTAAAGGTTGGGTCGTAGAGCTTGCTCCGCTCATACCGGGTGCCCAGAAAATCCCCCACCACGATGAGCGCCGTCTTGGTGATGCCGTTGGCGCGGGTGCTCCCGGCCAGCGTGCCCACGGTGCAGCGCACCACTTTTTGTTCCGGCCAGCTGGCCTTGTAGACCACGGCGGCAGGCGTCTCCTGCGTGTAGGCTCCGCCTGCCAGCAGGGCCTGCTGCACCTTGTCGATGAGGCCGATGGAGAGGAAGATCACCATGGTTGCCCCATGGGCGGCAAGGCTGGCCAGCTTCTCCTTTTCCGGCACCGGGGTGCGCCCCTCCATCCGGGTGATGATCACGGTCTGGCTGATGGCGGGCAGGGTGTACTCGGCGTTCAGCGCCGCCGCCGCCCCGCAAAAGCTGGACACGCCGGGGGTATCATCGTAGAGGATGCCATCCGCATCCAGTGCGTCCATCTGCTCCCGGATGGCTCCATACAGGCAGGGGTCGCCGGTGTGGAGCCGCACGGTGGTCCCGCCTGCGGCTTCCACCCGGCGCATCACGTCCAGCACCTGTTCCAGCGTCATCTCGGCGCTGTTGTAAACGGCGCACTCCGGCTTCGCCAGCCCCAGCAGAGCCGGGTTGACCAGACTGCCCGCATAAATGATGCAGTCGGCTTCCTGCAGCAGGGCCGCGCCCCGCCGGGTGATGAGGTCAGGTGCGCCGGGGCCTGCGCCTACAAAATGTACCATCTCAATGCTCCTTCCATTCGTTCAGCAGTTGTGCGGCAGTGTCGGTGGCTCCCAGCGGGCCGTGCTGGTTGGAAAACAGCACCGCCCCCACCCGGAACGCCCCGCAGGCCCGCCGGTCAAGGTGGAGCTGGACTGCCCGCAGCAGGCTTTCCAGCACCGGAGCCCGCAGGCCGGCGCTGTCCAGGAGTTCCAGACAGGCATCGGTGGTGGCAGCGTTCATCAGGGCGGCGCAGACTTCCCGGGAAGCGCCGCAGAGCGCCGCATGGGTGCAGAACAGCTCAGTGCGGCAGTCGGCAGTGTGGGAATGGGTGTTCATAATGCCGCCCGCCACCTTGACCAGCTTGCCCACATGGCCCACCAGAAGCACCTCTTCAAAGTGGGCCGCTGCAGCCATATCCAGCGTGTCTCCAATAAAGTTCGAGGTTTTCACCACCGGAACAGCGTGAAACCCCGGGTATCTTTCGTGCAGATAGTCCAGCCCGTAATTGCCGGGGGCCAGGATGAGCCGCCTGGGGCTGCCCGCCCGGAGAGCGGCCTGATTCATTTCCAGCTGGATGGTATCCAGGATCGCCTGCTGGCTCATAGGCTCCACAATGCCGCTGGTGCCCAGCACCGACAGCCCGCCCTCGACCCCGATGTGGGGGTTGAAGGTGCGCTTTGCCACCTCTTCCCCGCCCTCGATGGAGATGGTCACGGCAAAGCCGCCGGTGTAGCAGGCGCTCTCGGCTTCCCTTTGCAAGGCCTCAGCGATCATCTGCCGGGGCACATGGTTGATGGCAGCTTCCCCCACCGGCTGGTCCAGCCCGGCCTTGGTCACCCGGCCCACGCCCTTGCCGCCGGAGATGCGGATCTCGGTGGTATCGGGCAGCAATTCTACGGCGGCGATCACGGGCAGGCCGGTGGTCACATCCACATCATCCCCGCCGTCCTTCTCAATGGCGCATTCGGCACCGGCTCCGGCGGGGCGGCAGTACAGCGGGGCCACCTCCACCACGATGCCCTTCGGCGTGCGCAGGGCAACGCTCTCCGGGGCATGGCCGGTGAGCAGGAGCCGCGCGGCCCCCGCCGCACCCAGCGCCGCGCAGGTGCCGGTGGTGTACCCGCAGCGGAGCAGCTTCTGCCCACTGCGGACGTAATGTTCAAACTTTGGCCCGGCAGGCTTTTCCGGGCCGAACACGGCCTCGTACTGCTCCTTGGTCAGGCTGTACAGCGCCCGGATGTTCTCCGGGGCAAAGGCCTCCTTCGGGGTCAGCACCCCCGAAACGCTGTGCGGGAACACGCAGACCACCGCATCCGCGATCTTCTGCGCCATGTCCAGCTCGTGCAGGCTGACGATCACGGCCAGCCCCTGCTCATGGGCCAGTTTCTGCAGGATGGTCAGCAGCTCGATCTTGCCCTTGACATCCAGAAAAGAAGTCGGCTCGTCCAGCAGCAGAACTCCGGGCTGCTGGCAGATGGCACGGGCCAGCAGAACGCGCTGGCGTTGGCCGTCGCTGATGCAGTTGAAATCCCGGCCCGCCAGAGGGGAAGCCCCCACCAGTTCCAGCGCGTCCCGCACGGCCTGCCGGTCGGCATCGGACAGGATGCCCAGCCGCCCGGTATAGGGGATGCGTCCGGCGGCGGCAAACTCAAAGCAGGAAGTCAGCTCGGTGCGGCGGGTGTGGGGCAGCATCAGGGCCAGCTTCCGGGCCCGGGCTGTGCCGGTGTAATCGGTCAGGCTGCGGCCATCCAGCAGGACAGCCCCGCCCTGGGGGGCCAGCTGGCCCGCCAGCGTTTTGAGCAGGGTGGATTTGCCCGCGCCGTTTGGCCCGATGAGGGCCAGGATCTGCCCCGGCACCGCCCCCAGCGTGATGCCGGAAGCAAGGGGCGCGCTGCCATAGCCGATGGCCAGTTCTTTCGTTTCACAGAGGTATTTCATCGCACACCCTCCTGACCCCGGCGCACCAGCAGCCAGATGACCACCGGTGCACCAAACACTGCCGTTACGGCGCTGATCGAAAGCTCGGTGGGGGCAAACATACTGCGGGCGATGAGGTCGCACAGCAGGCAGAAGGCCGCCCCGCCCAGGCAGCACCCGGGCAGCACCACCAGCGGCCTTGCGCTGCCGAACAGCTGCTTGACCAGATGGGGCACCGCGATGCCCACAAAGGAGATGGGCCCCGCAAAGGCCGTGACACAGGCGGCCAGCAGGCTGGAAAGCAGCACCAGCAGCCGGGAAAAGGCTTTGACATTGATGCCCACGCTCCGGGCGTAGGCCTCCCCCATCTGGTAGGCGGCCATGGGCTTGGAAAGGCAGAACGCTGCCGCCAGAGCGGGCAGCACCACCAGCGCCGCCGCCCGCACATTGCCCCAGGTCATGCCGGAAAAGCTGCCCTGAGACCAGTTGTGGAGGTTGACGATGTTGCTGTCCTGGGCAAAGGCCACCACAAACTCCGTGACGGCCGAGCAGATGTAGCCGATCATCACACCGCAGATAACAAGGATACTCATCCGCTGCACCCGCCGGGAAACCGCCAGCACAAAGACCATGGAGGCCATGGCCCCCGCAAAGGCGGCTGTGATCAGGGTAAGGGAGCTGGTGAGCAGGCCATGGTTCAGAAAAGCCACCATGACCAGTGCCACGGCCAGCTTGGCCCCGCTGGAAATGCCCATGACAAAGGGCCCTGCAATGGGGTTGGCAAAAAAGGTCTGCAGCAGGTAGCCCGCCGCCGAGAGCGCCGCCCCCAGCAGCACCACCATCACGGCCCGGGGCAGACGCAGCTGGGTGATGATGCCCACGCTCAAAGCGTCCTGCCCGCGGCCGGTCAGGGCCGCCAGCACTGCCCCCGGTGTCAGGGACACACTGCCCCAGAACAGGTTGGCGGCAAACAGCACCGCCAGCAGCAGGGCAAGGATGCCGTAAGAAAGGATCAGGCGCTTTTTGCTGGTCATAGGTTACTCTACTTTCCTCAGAAATTGCAGGTCGGCGGGGTCGTTCTCCGTAAAGACACGGTGCAGGTCGAGCACAAAATCGACCAGCGCCGTACTCTGCTGGAAAAAGCTCTGGGTGGTGCACCAGACACTGCCGCTCTGCACGGCCTTGAACTCGGCCAGCAGGGGGCATTTTGCCACCAGTTCCTCGGTGGTATGCACCACGCCCTCAATGGTGCTGTTGTAAAGGAGCACATCCGCATCCTTTGCACCGGCGTAAAAATCCTCCAGCGGCAGGTTCATGGTGGAAAGGTTGTTGCCGTTGTCGGTCAGGTCCGCAAACACATAGTCACCGCCCGCCATCTCGATCATCTGGGCCACATAGTCGCCGCCCTTGCGCACATTGGCAAGGTTGTTGGCTGTGATGGAGAAAAAGGCACAGCGCTTGCCGGTGGAAGCCTGCCCGGTCAGCGGTGCAAGGCGCTCCACCTGCCGGGCGAATTCCTGTTCCGCCAGCTCCTCTTTCCCCAGCAGGATGCCCCAGAACTTGAGCCATTCCAGCCGGGCCAGCGGGCCGCTCTCATAGCTGGAGCGCTCCACCAGCACCGGGATGCCAAACCGTTCCAGCTGCTCCTTGACCTCCGGGGTGTGGTAGATCATGGTGTTCTCGATGGCAAGGCCGCAGTTGGCCGCAAGGATCTTTTCGTAGTCCGGGGCGCTGTACTTGCCCGCATAGGCAATGCGCCCGGCCTCCATGGCGGCTCTGGCCTCATCCAGATACCAGCCCTCCGCCTGGGTGCCGGAAAGGGTCACGCTGTCCAGCCCATCCAGCGCGAGGAACAGGTCCATCACCGAGGTGGAGACAAGGTAAATGTTCCGGACGGGCTGACGCAGCACCGTCACGCTCTCGGGCAGGCCTTCCACCGCAGCGGCATCCTCCGGGGTCACAAGGAACTGCTCCCCCGATTCGGTCAGGGTCAGCATGGTATAGCCGCCCTCATAGCAGTCGGCAGTAAACTGTGTGGCGTAATCCAGTGGGCAGGCATGGTCAAAGACCAGTTCTTCTGTGCTGGCGGGAGCCGTTTCGGAGGCGGCGCAACCCGACAGAGCCAGTACTGTAACAGGCAGAACGCGCAGGAATTGTTGTCTCGTCAGTTTCATCAGTTCAGCGCAAAGGTCAGCGTATACTCGATCTCATGGGGGGTGCTCATGGCTACGGTATCGGCAGTGACAGCCAGCGGGGTGTCCAGTGCAGAAACAGGGATCTCAAAGGTGGAGTTGCCCTCGGTGTTGGTGGGCAGATACTTCTCGCCGTCCACGATCATGTAATCATAATTGGGGCTGCTCCACAGGATGACAGCGGTCATTTTGCCGTCCGCCACGGTCAGGGCGGCAGGGCTTTCTACGGTGGCACGGCCAGAGCCGCCCTCCAGGGTCACATTGACGCTGTATTCACCGTCCGCAGGGGTCTCGGCGGCTTCTTCCGTCTTGGGCTGTGCATTGCGGATGCTCACAGTGTGGTCATACCACTTGCCCTTGGTCCCGAGGAGTGCCAGCTGGAAGTCCTGGTCCACAGCGGCCACGGGGATATCATAGCCGTAGACCTCCTCCGAGGTGCCGTCGGAGTAAGTGACGGTGTCGGTGGTGGGCAGCAGCCAATCTGCCTTGTTGGCCTCGGCATCGGCAGCCATGCCAACATACAGGTTGACGATCTTCTTGGAGGCCAGACTGACATGGAAGGTCATCTGCCCGTTCTCCACGGTCAGGGTGCCCATGCCATTGCAGGCTTCGTTGGCGTGGAACATGCCGCTGTCGGTGTCGAACTCAGCCGTGTACACGCCGTCCGGCAGGGCAGCTTCGGCAGGCTCGGATGCGGCAGCGCTCATGGCAGAAGCGGCTTCCGAGCTGACAGCAGAGGAAGCAGTGGAAGAAGCCCCGCCGCAGCCGGTGAGGACGGCGGCCAGCATCAGAGAAGCAACGGACAGGGAAACAAACTGTTTGCAGTGCATAAACAAAATACCTCAAAAATTCAGAATTTGAAATGGGAGTGTTTCTCCTCATGCGGGGAAGCTCTCCATAAAAAATGCCCGAAAAGATCTCTCCCTTCGGGCATTGGAATGCGGAATATTAGCCGTTCAGGGAATCAATGGCGGCTTTGGTGTGCTCAATGTAGCGCTGCTGGATGTCCTCGATCTCACCCAGACCGGCGATCTGGCACTCCACGGACGCGAAGTCACCGGAGGCCTGGAACTGGCTCAGCCAGGAATCGTCATCCGCACCGGCCATATCGTTGTTGGCGTGGTCACCGGCAACGACCATCAAGGGGCGCAGGATGACCTTGGTGTAACCGGCGGCCTTGACAGCCTCGATGACGTTCTCGCAGGCGGTCTCCTCAGGCTCACCCTCCACCGTGCCGATGAACACGTTGCTGTAGCCCAGGGTCTGCATGGCGGTCTGCATCTGGCTGTAGCTCACCTTTGCGGTGTGGGAGGTGCCGTGGCCCATAAAGACGAAGGCGACCTTCTCCTCAGCGGCGGCCTCCAGACTGTCGAAACCGGCATCCTTCACAGCGGCAGCGGTAACGGCCTTGGCAACAGCTTCCTTGTCGGCGTTGATGACGGCAGCGTCGGCACCAACCTCGCCCAGCAGGGGCTCAGCAACGGCGACGTTCTCGAACTTGTCCTTGTACTCGTCGATCATCTCCATCATCTCGTCGTACTCCGCGCCGTGCATCAGGTGGGTAGGCTGGACGACCAGGTTCTTCACGCCGTTGGCCACAGCGCGGTCCAGAGCCTGCTGCATGTTGTCGATCTTCTCGCCGTCGCGGGCCTGAACATGGTTGATGATGATCTGTGCGGTGAAGGCGCGGCGGACAGACCAATCGGGATAAGCGGCCTGCAGCGCATCCTCGATGCCCTTGATATCCTTCACTCGGCTGTCGTTGAAGGAGGTGCCGAAGGAGACCACCAGCAGCTCATTCTCGCCGATGTCGTCCTGATTGCGGCTGTCGTCCTTGGAAGCATCGCCGGTGTCGCGGCCAAAGTAGTCAGGGTCAGCCTCTTCGCCCTCGACCAGCTCCTTCTGGGCATCGGTCAGGGCATCCCATGCAGCCTTGGCGGCCTCACACTGGGCATCGGTGTCATCGGTGCGCTCCTGCACATAGATGGCATCGATCAGGTCTGCAACGTTCTTTGCGGCCAATTCGTCAGCCTCCTCGCCGGAAACCTCGCTGCTGGCAGCAGATCCTGCCGTGCTGGAAGCAGTGGTGCTGCTTGCGGCACCGCCGCAGCCGGTCAGTACACCGGCGCAGAGGGCCAGAGCGGTCAGAGCGGCCGCTGCTTTGTGGATGGTGCGTTTTCTCATTTTTGTTCGTTCCTTTCCTGTTTTTGAACATATTTTTTGCTGAACAGAAGGTACAGGAAAGAGTGCCCGGCAAAACAAAAGGGGCCTTTCTGCTTGCGGGACGGCAAAGCAAAAAGGCCCTTTTCAGTTTTTCAGGCTTTTTGGGTACAACCAATTCCTCGTGATCTGGGGCTTGCGCCCCCGTACCAACAGCGGGCAGGTTTCCTGGCTGAAAGCTCAACATCCACCGCCGCCTTCCCGGAACATACGTTCCAGTGACCGGTGCAGCTGCACCCTGGCGGTAAACTCCCTTATCACAGTGACGAGATCGTGCGGGATTTGCACCCGCTTCCCTTTTAACGTGCCTGCCCCCGGCCAGAGCCGCGGGCGGTACGCACCTGCTGTTTTCTATTCAGTTCGCTGTTCAGTATAACATACTCAACGGAGGAATGCAATCACCACTCCGGGGAAACTTCCGGGCTCACAGGCGGTGTTTTTTCCCCGATCAGGGCCACCGCCACATCGTTGACATTGGTGCCCGTTGCCCCGGTGATGATCAGGCCATCCACTGCTTTCAGGGCGTGGTAGGAATCGTTGTTCTGCAAAGCAGCGTATCCGCTCCAGCCCCCGGCCTCCAGCGCGGCAAGGGTATCCCCATCCACATAGCCGCCGGCGGCATCGGTGGGGCCGTCTGTGCCATCGCTGCCCACAGAGAACACCGCCGCGTTCAGCCCGGCAATGGCAGGCGCAGCCGCAAGGGCCAGCTCCTGATTTCTTCCGCCAAGCCCTTTTCCGGTCAGGTGAACGATGGTCTCGCCGCCCGCGATGTAGGCCAGCTTTTTCCCCTGCCCTGCCTGGGTGCGGACAATGGAGCCAAGAAAGCTGCCTGCTTCCCGTGCTTCGCAGCAGAGTTGGTCGGTCAGGAGAACCGGTTCATATCCCAGATTCCGGCAGGCACTGGCCGCGGCACGGCAAAGCTCCCGCACGCTGCCGGTGATCCTGGTGGTCACATTGTCCAGCGTTTTGGGCGTTTCCTGCGCCAGCAGGGCCCGGGCCTGTGCTGAGAGTGCCAGATGATACTTTTCGGCAACGGCAAGCGCCTGGGCGCAGGTGGAGGTATCCGGCACCGCCGGGCCGCTGGCGATCATATCCAGCGGGTCCCCCAGAATGTCGCTCAGCACGATGCTGAACACCTGCGCAGGGGCACAGCGCTGCGCGAACCGCCCGCCCTTCACACCGGAGAGCCGCTTGCGGATGGTATTCATCTCCACAATGTCGGCCCCGCTGGCCAGCAGCTGGCTCGTGATGTCCTGCAGCTCTGCCCCGGGAACAAGCGGCTGCTCGAACAGCGCACTGCCGCCGCCGGAAAGCAGGAACAGCACCGTATCCCCGGCAGTCAGCCCCTGCACCAGCTCCAGCGCCTTTTGGGTGGCCGCAAAACCGTTTGCATCCGGCACCGGGTGGCCCGCCTCATAGCAAGCCACCCCGGGGATCTCACCTTTCACATGGCCGTACTTGGTCACGACCACGCCGCCATCCACCCGGCCCAGCGTTTCAACCGCCGCGTGTGCCATCTGCCAGGCCGCCTTGCCCGCCGCCACCAGAAGCACCCGGCCCTTCCCGGGCCGGAGATCCCGCAGCGCGCGGCGCACCGCCTCATCCGGCAGAACAGCGTTCAGGCTGGAACGAAGGATCGCATCCGCATCCCGGCGCAGTGCAGTATTCATAGACTCGCCCTCCTTGCAGCGGTGCCCGCCCCTCCGGGACAGCGCACCAGAAACAGCCGAATAAAAAATCAAGACCGACGATCTCTTTTGAAATCGTCGGTCTTGTTTCAATCCGAGTGGCGAGAATCGAACTCACGGCCTCTTGAACCCCATTCAAGCGCGCTACCAAAACTGCGCTACACCCGGACATCTGATCGAGCTTGTCGCTCACAGCTCAATCAGTATACCCGAAGAATGGTGTTTTGTCAAGCACTATTTTCAAATTTCTTCTTCATTTTCGGCAATGGCCGTTGTGCTGCCCACCGGCTGCGGAAACTCCACCGTAGCCAGCGCCACAGCGAACACGCTCTGCGCACCGGCATCCAGCAGAGCCTGCGCGCAGGCCGAGGCCGTGGCTCCGGTGGTCAGAACATCGTCCACCAGCAGGATGCGCTTTCCCTCCACAGCCTCCGGCCGGGCCACCCGGAAGGCACCCGCCACATTGGCCAGCCGCTCGTCAAGGGAAAGTCCCTCCTGCCGCCGGGTGGAGCGGGCACGGGTCAGCGCGTCTGTGACCACCGGCACGCCCACCGCCCGGGCAAGGGGCTGTGCCATCCGCTCCGGCACATTGTAGCCGCGCTTTTTGCTGGAGGCCGGTACCGGAAGGATGCAGTCGTACCCCCGGTCAAGGCCCGGCACCGGTTCGGGCAGGGGCTCAGAGCCGCACATTCTGATCTCGCTGCCAAAGAGCAGGCGGGCCATCTCCACGCCCAGCTCCACAGCTGCCCAGGGCGCGCCCTGATATTTCGCCCGCAGCACCGCGCGGCGGACAAGGCCGGTGTATTGGTAGGGCGCGGCTGCCCCATCCAGCCGCCCCAGGTAGTGCTCGGAGCCGCGCAGCCGCATGGAGGATGCACGGCGCAGCTCTGCCAGCCCATCGGCGCAGTCCGGGCAGGCAGGCTGGTTTCCCAGCACCCGGTCACAAAAAGGGCAGCGGCGCGGGTAAAGCACCCAGCGCAGCTGCCGCAGTGTGCGGCTCAGGCCGCTGTAATAAAGCATCAGTCGTTCTTGACCGCAATGATGACGCGGATCTTTTTTCCGGCAGCGCAGCCGAAATTATCGTACCAGCCGGTCAGCTGGTAGCCGTCCGCATCCACCTGAGCCAGCTTGGTGGGGTAATACTGGCCCTTGTACCACAGGTAGACCTGCACATTGTCTGCCATCTCGTAGCGTTCATTGCCCGAGAGCACCGAGGCCGCGCCGACCTTGTCGATCTTCAGGGGCATCAGCTGCATCATGGCCTTGACAGAGCCGGTGGTCTCCTGCCGCACGGCAATGCCGCCCGCCAGCACCGGATACTTGATGGCCGTGGTGTAGCTGGCCACCGCGCCGTTGACGTAGCAGATATAGGTCGCCCCGCCGCCGATGTAATTGAAGATCTGCTTGAAGGGGGTGCCCGTGATCTCCGCGATCTGCTGGAAGCCAATGCTCATCAGGGAGCCGGTGTTGCTGGTCAGCTTCTGCCAGGCCGTGCTCAGGATATCGCCCGAGACGATGCCCCACAGGATCTCGCTGGTGGTGGGCACCAGCAGGTTGGACAGGCGGTCTACCGCCGTGGCACCGGTCACAGTGGTGGTGGTACCCGAGGTGGAGCCGGAGCTGTCAGTGCCGCCCGTGGCCGCTCCGGTGGTGGTGCCTGTCGTGGTCGTGGTGCCGGAAGCGGAATCTCCCGCCGCAATGCTGGTGACGAGGCTCTTCAGGTCAGAATAATTCATGGCCAGATTTTTCACATCGTCCAGCACGCCGTAGCTCCACAGGTCGCCGGTCACATCGTTCAGGATGAGCCGGTCGATCTGTCCGGCATCGTTGACGGTATAGTAACGGACATCGAGGTCACTCAGTGTTACCCCCGATAGGCGGCTGGGACGAACCGTCCCAGCCACACCCTCCGAAGTTGTATCCAGAATCTCTACATCGTCGGCCAGGGCGGCAGCGCCCAGCGCAGTGGCATTGGTATTGATGGTGCCGTTGACGCAGCGGTCATCGATGTGTTCCACGCTCTCGCCCTCCGGGGTGACCTTGATCTCTACCAGCCACCCCTGCGGAAAGTTCAGGCTCTTGTCCACGTTCACAGTGCGGGCAATGCCATCGGTGCACATGACGGAGACCTTCTGCAGAACATCCGCGCCGTTCTCTTCCACCAGACTGCGGGTGGCGGTCTGCACGACACCGTAGAACACGCTGTCGGCTTCCTCGCCGGTCACGATCCCGGCAGCCTCATTGTTCATGCCCAGCAGCAGGGTGACGACCTCGCCCACGCCGCCGCCGTTGAGGGAGGACACCTGGGAGGCCACCGCAGAGGAACCCAGCGTATAGCTGGTGCCTGCCACCGTTACACTGGTGGGGGCGCTGGCACTGGGCGAAACTGCCGTGATGCGGCCAGCGGCGCGGCGGGTGTAGACCCACAGCGTCTGTAAACTCTCGCTGTAATAATACACATCGTATTTGTTCAGTTCCGCAGATTCCGACGCTTTATCGTTGCGGTAGACCATCTTGGGAACAAAGGGCAGCTGGACCGTATCGCCCGCTACAAAGGGGCCCTTCAGGCTCTTGAGCATGACGCTGGAGGTATCCACCTGGCCATTGGAGACCGTGAAGCCCAGGCTGCTGCCGTAGGCACTGCCGCTGGCGGCGTTGGCTGTCAGGGCGTTGTAGAACAGCAGGGCGCACTCCTCGTAGTTGAGCACCTCGCCCTGGCTGCGGTCCACCTGATTGCGCAGGCCCAGCTCACTGGCCTTGTTCAGCTGTGCGTTGGGGAAAGAGCCGCTCAGGTCGGTCATCTTATAGCCCATCAGCTTGAGGATGGCCGTGACCGCTTCTTCCAGCGTCACGGCGTTGTCGGGCCGGAAAGAGCCGTCGGTGTAGCCGTTCATCCAGCCGTTCTGCACCGCAATGCGGACATAGGGTGCATAGGGCGAAGTGCCGGGCAGGTCGGTGAACAGGGTGCCCACCGTGCCCTGAGAGCCCACGCTCTCGCGGTAGGTGGAGTAGGACACCAGCATCCGGGCCAGCGCACCGCGGGTGACCACCGCGTTCAGGGCAGCCTGCTGGCTGCTGTCCATCGCGTTCAGCGTGATGGACAGCTGGACCGCCGTGTTGGCGTTGCCCGCTGCCGATGCCGGCAGCACCAGCATCGACACGGCAATGCTCACCGCCAGCAGAAATGCAAGGATTCGCTTTTTCATGGAAAATCCTCCTTAAAATAGTTTCTAATGTATTCCGGGTTGCGGCTCCCAGCATCTGCTTCGTGCAAAGCCTTGCACTTGCATCCTGCTGGCCGCGGCCCCAACAACTCCTCCCTTCATCCGCCACTGGCGGCGGTCGTCGTTGTTGCCCCTATTAGGGGAGCTCCGCAAGGCGCTGGCAAAGCCAGACCGAAGCGGTAAGAGGTTTAATCATATCTCAGCGCTTCAATGGGGTTGAGCCTTGCAGCGCGCTTGGCGGGCAGGTAGCCGAACAGTACACCGATGCCCACCGAGATGCCAAAGGCCACCAGCACCGAGGTTATGGAGGGGGCCACCGTCAGTTCCATATCCGACACCAGCAGCGGGAGCACCCGGTTGGCCAGAGCGCTGAACAGATAGCCCAGTGCAATGCCAAGCAGGCCGCCCAGCGCGGAGGTGGTGGCCGCCTCAGTGACGAACAGGGCAAGAATGCTGCGTTCCTTGGCACCCAGCGCCTTGCGGATGCCGATCTCCCGGGTGCGCTCGGTGACGGACACCATCATAATGTTCATAATGCCGATGCCGCCCACCAGCAGGGAGATGGCTGCAATGGCGGTCAGGATCGCCACCACCATGTTGATCATGCTGGTCATGGTCTCCAGCATCTCGCTCAGGCTGGTGATGAAATAGCCGTCCTCCGCGTGGAGGATGGATTCGATCCCTACTACCAGAAGATTCTTGCCCTCATCGGCAAGTTCATCGCTCACCAGAACCACACCGTAGGAGCTGGCGCTGGTCTTGCTGATGCGCTGGGCGGTGGTATAGGGCACAAAGATCATGTCATCGTCGGTGCCCTCCTGATCGGTCGTACTGCTGACATTGGCTTCCAGCACGCCCACGATGGTAAATCTCTCACTGCCGATCTTGATGGTCTGGCCGATGGCGTTGCCGCCGTAGGCCGCACGGGCAATGTAATCGCCCACCACGCAGACCTTTTTATTGTCCGTGATGTCCACATAGGTCAGGCCCCGGCCCTGGGCCAGCGTGCGCCCCATCATATCCAGGTAGGTCTCACTCACACCCTTGACGCTCGTATAGCCATAGGTGGTGGTATCCACCTTCACGGTACTGTCCAGCGTGGTGGTGGGTGACATGCCGGTGAACACCTCCGGGTGGCTGTCCACGATGTCGTACAGCTGCTGTACTGTCACGGTGCGGGAGCCGCGGCCCGTGATCTGGACGCTGAGGATATTGGTCCCCATCTCAGAAAAGCTGTCCTTGATGCTCTGGGTCATGCCATTGCCCAAGCCCACGATGACGATGACCGCCGTGACACCGATGATGATGCCCAGCATGGTCAGAACCGTGCGGAACTTGTTGCTCCAGATATTCTTGACTGCTTCGCGGAAGGTCTCGTAGATCATGCGTTCCCCTCCTGTTCTGCCGGTTCAAAGTTCAGTGTCGGCTGAACGATGGCCTCCGGTGCCCGGGCATCGCCGTCGTAGACCACACGGCCATCCTCCAGCCGGATGATGCGCTGGGCCTGCACGGCAATGGAGTTGTCGTGGGTGATGAGCACCACGGTGTTGCCCTGCCGGTGGAGCTGCTGCAGCATTCCCAGCACCTCGCGGCCGGTGTGGCTGTCCAGCGCGCCGGTGGGC
>ERZ1673747.1545-NODE-1545-length-22487-cov-28.272290_pt1 | contig 22487 bp, 19 predicted proteins | sample MGYA00580220_ERZ1673747 | MGnify/ENA primary metagenome ERZ1673747 (study PRJEB41218, sample SAMN15661769) | gut metagenome | host: Homo sapiens | place: Canada: London | collected 2015-08-20/2019-03-30 | study: EMG produced TPA metagenomics assembly of... | reverse complement strand
GGCGAGCCGTTGAGGCGAGCCGTTGAGGCGAGCCGTTGAGGCGAGCCGTTGAGGCGCTTCATTATTTGAATCTTCGGCAAAGCCGAAGACCAGCGATACCGTCACCTCTTCACCTTCAGGAAAAGGAACAGTACCCTCCGGACGATCTTCACATCCACTCAACCCTCCAAGAAGCGTCATGCCTCCCAAGAGCATTAACCATTTATTCTTCCAAATCTGTTTCATATCATTATTATTCTTGTACACATCGAAACGGATAAGGCTCACCGATCATTCCCCAAGCATTATTCGGAGTACTCAATTCTCCTGCTGCTATTTTTGTATAATATATCCGGTAATTATTGCCATTCTTTGCTATCGTATTCGTTCCTTCGTATCCGGCTGCACTTCCATTAAATATCAATTTTCCATCGCTAAAGGATCGGTATGCCGTAACCGGAAACCAGGCTGTATTATCTTCTGTACGAGGAGAGGGCACACCATTCCCACCGGATACATTATACAGACGTCCACCCCGCTCGTGTGCACTACCACTTTCCATAAACGTTCCATTCGCATCAAACCAATACGCCTGGCTCTTGCCCCAGCCATTATACACTGTTTGATGGGGAATCTTCCATCCTGCCGGACAAGGGTCATAAAGAGTTTTAGAGTTATTATACAAATACTGATAGTCCGCAGTAGTTTCATTCAAACTATACCAAGAGCATTTGCTTTGGTTCTGATCGCTGCTCGAACCTGTTATAATATGGTCGGGATGTTCAATGACATATTGCAGCGTATTGCCATTTACTAATGTAATATTGGAGTAAGCGACCTTTCCCAGTTGTACCCCTCGTCCTTCTCCATCATAAATAACATTGAGTTCATTCGCCGTTCCGTCTGTCGACCCCAAGAACGGATCCTTGCGTCCCCAATAGTACAAATAGCCTATCCGCCTTGCAAATTCCAGCAATGAAGCATTCTCACCGGGAAATCCTCCGGCAGTCGCGCACAGGTTTCGGTCCATAATCACCTTCCCGACATGCATTCCACTGCTTTTGAAAGCCGCAGTGGCATATTGATGCACGCTTCCGTTCTGTGTCAACTGTTGTGCCTGGGCATAAGTGACAGAGGAAGTAATCCCCTGCGGTACATAATCGGTTATCCAGAGATGCCAGCTCCATACTATTTTACTGCCGGAATAGGCGGCAATCAAGGCATTTCCTCCTTTGCTCACCGGCACTTTGACGTGGATACGGGCTTTTTGCAAATCACCTCCGTCAGTGATACGCGCCAGATTCGAATGGTCGTCTCCACTGATGGCATACCCCATCACCAAATCGCCCGATGTAGCATCGTCTTTCGTCTGCCAGACCAACTTAACATCCGTTATTTTTTTGTTATCGGCCAGCGTCGAACCATCCGTCAGATGTGTATTCCAACCACTCAGCGGAACATTGTAACCATCCATCTTCGCTTCATGCTTATACGGATTAAAACAGATATTCGTACCGGGTTTCATCATGAAGCAGTTGGATGTCTCCACCAGATTGGTGCTTTGCACCGGACTTTGGTCCAGCAGTTGAATGCGTTTATCCGTCTGGTAAGCCGTCGATTTGACGGAAAGTTTCCACGTGTAATCCTTGTTTTCATAGAGGTTGAAGTCCGTTGATTCCTGTCCGCCCAAGTAAGCACGATAATAGAGCCGTTCTTTCTTGACGGCATTGTCCACCACCAGTTCTACATACGATGCGGCGGTGGGGGCATTCTCTTTTGTACGGTAATAAGGTGAAGTGGCCTTCGCCGAAGTGCCGCGCACGTTGGCAGGTATCCACACGGTCTTCTTTCCCGCCGCCAACTCTGAGGCATTCGTCAGCCGATAGTAATCGATAAACTCAACTACTTCGGACGGATAGGTCATACCCCACTGCGTCTCCACCGGTGATGCAAGCAACCGGAAGGCTGCGGGAACCTGGCAAAGCTTCACCTCTTTCAGGGCATAGCCCGCGTTTTTCAGCGCAGCATCTATTTCCCAGTTCACCGTCAGCCGTGTTGCCAGCCGCCTGAGCAGCAGACGGGCGTCATAGCTCCCGTCCGGACTTTGAAGTTTACCATCGCTCGTCACGTTCACGCACGGCAGATGGAGCATATAAGGCATCTTGTTGATATCATCCTGCGTAAAACCTTCGGCGGGAATCGTCTTTTTGAAAAGATCGGCGTCCATCACCTGTTGTTGCACAGTGGCGAGGCTGCCGCCGATACTCGGGGCCGTATTTCCTTTCCCGCGGACAATCACTACCAACTGGCAGTTCGTGGCCGGTGTCAATGTCACCAGGGTAGAGAAATCCGTTCCCGCAGTGATCTGCTCTTTGGATTGCACACTGCCCATCAGAGTCCCGTCAGCCTTATATTGCATCAAATAGAACTGGTACAGCGCATCTGGATGACTCGGTTCCGTTGCACGGGTCCGCACGGCAGGCACCGGCCGGGCAGTGAACGCACCGTCCTGCCCGGAATCACTCCCCCGTGTGTCGGCAGAGGCAGAAAGGTTATACCCGTCCTCTTCATCGGCAAAGCCGAAACACAGGGATACCTCCACGGGCTTCGTGTCGGCATCGACCGGCACGACATCCACCCGCTCTTCACAAGCCGCCATGCCCAATAGGCAGACAAGCACCGGTAGCTTCCACAGATTTTTAGAAGTATGTTTCATATTGGTATGTTTGTTTTAAGTTCACCACAGATTACACGGATTTTCACTGATTAATTATTTATATTCCGATTAATTATTTATATTTCACTGATAATCAAGTTCAATCGAATCAAAGATTCGGTGTTGATCTGTGAAAATCGGTGTAATCTGTGGTGAATCAAGTTCATTTCTGTCTTTTATTTGAAAACTACATTGTTCACCGGAAGCACCTCCACAGCATCGAACATCACTACGTTGCCGTCCGTGATCGTCACACGCACATCGGCGCTGTTGGCGCCACTGACATTGACGGTGAGCTTATAAAGGTAATCTCTGCGGATGTTGTAGTCAGTCATCAGGTTGCCGCCCAAATGCAGGAGATAATTCACGCCGATAGAGTCCTTTGCGCCCGCATACACATATTTGCCCGACAGCTTGATGTACGTGCAGTAGTCCAATTTTCCGCCCGGCCCTTTATCCGGAATGCTCTTTTCCATAAACGAGGCGGCTGTTCCCATTCCCCGTAAGTTTTCCGGCATATAGAATTCGAAAGAAGAAGACGAAGCCCAATTAGTAGTGATCTCTGTTCCGTTTGTGGATGTGATAGCCGTAGAACCATCGTTATCCGCAGGATACTTATCTTTAATACTTCCGCCTCCCCGCGTATAGAGCGCCATGTGTGTAGGTACATTGTAGAGGGAGACGGACTTGACGACAAGGTTACTCGGATTCTTTGGGTCTGCCAGATCTCCCATTTTCTTCCAGGACAAGGAAATCGTGGCGTAAGCCCGCCGCAAGGGAACCACCAGCGGTATCACACCCGGTTTATTGGGATCGGGCTTATATTCCAGCGGCCCCGATGTCAACAGGGACGGCTTGTTCCTATAACCGGAAAAGGCCACCGTTTTCGCCTTCAGTTCCGCTTCGGTTCCGGTGAAGCTGCTCAGGAACGACTGTTCCACATTGGCAATGACATAGAAGCGACTCTCCGCTTGGACGAAAACAACATCATCATTCTTGGTGTTGACCTCAATCGTCTGATTGCTTCCCGGATCTCCAATCGTACCAAAAAAAGCTTTCTGCTTCAGTGTTGACGTTCCGCTCTCGGTGACGTATTGCAGCACCCAGATCGTGTTAACAGGAATACTGTTAATCGCTCCGCGGGTATCCACCGTCAGCTCCGGAGGCAGTTTCAGAACTAATCGAAGCTCCTCGGAAGTCTCTACGGATTCCTCGCTGCATCCCGCCAGCAAGCCGGAAACCGTCCATAGGCCGGAAACCGCCAGCAGGCAACCGAGCGCCCATTTGCCCGTCCATCGTCGTATGTATTGTCTTTTTGCCATTCTGTTTTGATCTGATTCTAAATATGATGATTGTATATGAATATGCCGGTTATTTTCCCATTTCATCCGAATCGAGCGTTACGGTCGATTCATATTCGCCTATCGCCAACGTCAAGTCGGCGGGGTCGAGTATGCCATAGAACGTCAGTGTGAAGTCGAACGTATAGGTCATGCCCGGCAGCAACACCTTCTGGATCTCCGCCGGATAAGTCTCGGTCAATGTCTTATCCCCATTATCTTTGTAACCTACCGTCAGGTTCACATCAAAAGAAATCATGGCCGATCCGTCTACCGGAAGCACCACAACCGGCGTACTGACTCGTGGAATGGTAACTGTCTGCGCTGTCGTATTATATGTGAATCCGGTGAAGGCCTGAGTCGTGGCAAATGTTTCATTCGCCACCGTCCCCCAGGCAGTACTGCCCAACGTGTAAGGCAACGACGCCCGGAGTCCTCCCATCTTGAAGGAGTTCACCACCAGGCTGGTAGGAGTAACCGGATGGGTTCCTATTTTTGCCGCCACGCTCACTTTGATCTGTGCTCCCAAGCGTTTAAAGGGAACCGGCAGCACTACGTCCATCATGTTTTCTCCCGTTTGGTTGGGTTGCACCACGATCCCTTTCAGGCTGGTGTACATAAAGTCTTTTCCGTTCGACACCTGAATCGTACCGTCCGTTTTCAGTTCGGGCACTTCCGTCGAAGAGTTGTACGATACCAGGTAAAGGTCGTACGTTCCGCGATACAGATAGAGTTCGCCCGTAGCCACTCCACCCTTTACCGTATATACTTTATGATCCAGCGGTTCCGTCGTCGTGGTAGACGCACCTGCGGGGAAAGCATAGATACAGAAAGTCTTTCCATCCTCCATATCCGTTGCCGCGTCGGCACGGGTCGAAGCCTCGTCCGCCTCCGCCCGGTAAAGAGAGAAGCGGAGCGATACCGGATCTCCCTCCTCCGTGCCGGGTTCCCCGGGAGCCTGTTCCGAACATCCTGTCAGTCCCGGCGCTCCCAGCAAGCAAAGGCAACACCCTATCCAAAGTTTCAGTCTTTTATTCATCGTTTCTTGTTTTAGTTCACCACAGAGTACACAGAGTAACACGGAGTGGATCGTTTTCCACTAAATCCCGATATTCGTGTTCTGGTTCGCATCGTTTTTCCAGTCCTCTATCTGTACCGAGCTCAGCTTACCTCCCATTTTGTCCACCGTAATCAGATAGACATAATGCTTTCCCGCCTCCCACTGCGCTGTCACCGATTGGGTTTCAAACGCATGCGCTTTCGCGGCAGCTTCTCCGTCCACACATACCTTGAGCCGGAACGAGAGCACCGTTTCTTCTTTCGCCATCGGCGCCACGAGGCAGGTCACGTTCGGTCCTTTCTGGTTTTCTTTCAGCTTCAACTCCACGCCACTCGCCTGCGCCAGTGTCAGTGTCGAAATATCCGACAGACTGTTCAGCAATCCGCTTTTCAGGTTCATCGTCCCGATGCCTGTCCGCAGACGGTTGGTTCCGCTCAGCACATCCACCTGTATCAGCTTTAGCGCTTCGGTGGCCGAAGCCGACTTCACGATATGGAAACTGACTTTGGCCAACGCATGCTTCATCTTGAAGCTGACGGTTCTCGAGGAAGGTTTTGCCGTGACGGGGACTGTCTCCGACTTATCCGTACCCACACCGTAGAGATAATCGGCCTGCCCGGTAGCGAGAAAATCAGTCAATGACGATGGAAGGTTCACCGCCGTCGTATGTTCACCGTCACCGGACGCTTGGATGGCTGCGGGAGGATAATAGGCGTACAGCAAGGCATCACCCGAAGTGCTGTTCATGATCGTCTGCTTGTCCGGAGTCCAGACTCCTTCTTTCAAGGAGAATTTCATCAGTGGATTGTCTCCATACGCCGCATGTGGACTGGTAGCTGATGCGGTATTGGTGGCATACACGTCCACCTCGGTGATAGCGGTTGCTTCCGCACGGGTGACGCTCTCCTCTCCCTCCACTTCGATCCGCTGCAATTCCAGTGCACCTTCATCGGCGGCGAATCCGTCGTCCGAGGCGCATGAAGCCGTCAGGCATATCCCCGCTCCGAGGGCAAGCGCCATGTAGAGGCGATTCGCCGGCTTCTTCATTCGATTGTATTTTTGTAGGTTCATATCTGTTTTCGTATCTGTTCTTCATTAAGTGGCGTTTCCCGCGTCCTGCTCCGTTGTCTCTACGAATCGTTCTACGGTGATACCGTTCAGAATCAATTCATTGGTGGACGTAAAGTTATACTGGTAGTTGTATCCGGCCTTCAAGGTATGGGCCGCCTTATCGGTGTAGCTCTTCTCCGTTTCGCCGCTGTTGCCGGCCTTCACCTTGATCACAAACGTTCGGGAGCCGGGCTTGACAATGGCTACATACGTATGCTGCAGAGCGGAAGTTCCCGCTGCCGAGGCGCTATAGGCATTGATCGTCTGCGATTCAGAGGCACCGGTGGCAATCCCCGTACCCTCCAGGCTTGCCGTGCCGGGAAGCTTTGAATCATTTCCATACTTCACCACCAAGGTCACCTTCGCCGCTTCCGGAGCGAACGAGAACGTAGCTTTATTGCCATCGAGTACTCCTGTAGCCGTCAGCTTGTTGCTTTTCCAGAAATTGGTGGCTGTGCTCTGATCGGTTAGAATCCGGGTAAACGCCGTAGGATACGAAGCCGTAAACGTTTCACTACCGGTGGTGGTGGTAAGCGCTGTTTGTCCGCTTGCGGGTTGCCAGGTGCCGGTTGTGCCGGTGACCATCCGTTGGTAGTCGGCAGTTTTCGTGCCGTCCGTAATCCGGATGACATCACCCGCTACAAATTCACTTTTATCATAATCATCGGCATGCGAGTCTGCCGCCGCACGGGTAGCGGGACTCCCCACCTCCGCCGATACTTCCAACGGACGGGGCAAAGCATCCTCTTGCGAGCAGGCGGCCAGCAGAACCGGGAAGAACAGGCAGAGAGCCGCCCCGGATACCGATAGGATTCTATTCTTTTTCTTTTTCATGGGGTTACATCAACTAATATTACATCAAACTAAGTTACATCAACTTAAGGTTCCTGTTTGCGATTCCCCGCTTTGCCACTCTTTGATCTCCTGACCGGTGGGAACCAGCACATTATTTTTCAGGGTGAGCGTATAGGTGTAGTGGCTGTTCGCCGCCCTTGCGCAAGTGAGGGTGACATCATAGACCACTCCGTTAGCATCCGTCACCGATACCCGTATCGACTGCTGGGAAGTAAGCGGGGCGATAATGCCATGCCAGGTATATTTCGCATCGCCTGTATCGCCGGGGTGATACAGGTAGACGGTTTCATCCTTGCTTGCTCCTCCGGAGTAAAGCCCCTTCCCGGTTACGGTCATACTCGTAAAATCCTTGGACAGTGTGTTCTTTCCCGAAAATTTCAGGGTCAGCTTCACGCCTTTGTGCACAAAGGCGCTTTCGCCTGTAAAGGAGAGGGTTCCGTCACGGCCGATCGTCACCTTCTCAGGGGTCTCCAGCAGATTGCTCAGGCGGTAGTCCTCACCTCCCGCCTTTCGCTGGTCGGCACGGATACCCGAGTATTCGATAGGGTAACTCGCCTGGTAGGTGGCACCGGACTCAACGAGCAGCTCCGTACCCGTCACCGAAGGTTTCCACTCGCCCGTACTGCTGCCGGAAGAAGCGGAGTTCAATATATAGTCCACCGGAGTGGATGACGAGCCGTTCCGCGAGCGGATGATACGGATTTTGTCACCTGCGGCAAAGGTGCTGCGGTCGTAACCGTTGTCGGCTGCCACGGCACGGGTCCCGGCTGCCACGGCCGCCCGGGTCTCAGACTCCCGGCCTTCACCGGAAGCGCAGATCGCGGCGGACACCGTAAGCGGAGTCCCTTCGGGTAACGAAGGGGTCAGCGCATTGTCCGAACAGCCTGCGGTAAGCAGCAGGCAGCCTAAAACCGTTTGGTATAATCTATCTGTTTTCATACTGAATCATTCATTCTGAATCATTTGTCATTTGTCATTCTGAATCATTTGTCATTCTGAATCATTTGTCATTCTGAACCATTTATTGTTCTAAACCATTTGTCATTCTGAATCATTTGTTTCATTGCCAGCCGGGATCTACGTCACTGCTCTCCTCGGAAACTTCCGTCCACCCTTTTATATCGACAGGTTGCAGGCTGATTCCCCGTTCGCCGAGCGTCAAGGTATAGACGTAGCGGTATCCTTTCTGCCATGCCGGGTTGAAGGCATCGGTCGAGAGGGTAAGATCCCGTTCGGTAGCGTCCGAGCTTTGTTCACCCAGTGTCAGCGTCAACGTCACCTGCGTGCCCGAAGCTGCCTCAACCTTCGGAGCCACCAGCCCGTAGGCCACTGTAACGGGGCCCGAGGTGCCGACCTGTTGCGGACGGGCCGATGGGGTAAAAGAGATTTCACCCACCGCGGCCAGTCCGGACAAAGCGCCATCCGTCAGGGACATCGTGCCGGCCGTTCCGGATCCGGAAGCAGTCGTACAGTAGAAAGGAGTAGCGCTGCCCGCTGCCGTAAGCTTAATCTTCTTTACATAATCGTATGTCGGATCCGGGGTGCGGTCGTTCGCGTTCTGAATGCGGAACACGACTTGCGACAAGGCGTGTTGCAGATAGAGGGTCGGCGAAGCAGACAGGCTGTTGGCGGTAACCGCCGTAGCCGAACCTACGGTAGCGCTGCCGGAACCGTAAAGATAATCGGCGGTAGAACAGTCGTAGGTATTTCCTCCGTCGAAGTTTTGCCCGGCAGGCACGCTAACGGGAAGAGCTGGCAAGACAGTACTGCCGCTTCCCTTACCACTGCCGCCATCGCTCTTCAAGGCTGTCGTGGCGGGTGCCCAGGCATAGACCGTTGCTTTTGCAAGGCTGACGTAGGTAGAAGGAGTGCTCGTCCAATTGGCACCGGAGGTCGCTTTCGTGAAGGTCGCTCCCCCGGCGTTGCTGCCCGGATAGAGACTGCCGTCCGCAGCGGCGAGGTAGATGCCAATGGTGCTGATCCGGTCTGCACCCGTACCAACATCGTTGATCATGCTACGGGTGGAGGCGAGCGTGGCACCGGCATGAACACCGGGCTGCAAGAGGACGGCATCGCCGTCGGTGAGAACGGAGTTCTCACCGGAACAGGCTATGCAAAACAGGGATGCGGTCCCAAGGAGCAAAAGAATGAATACGTTCTTCATCTATTATCTTGTTGAGTTTTTCTTCTATCACTTTATATCCAGATCTGTGCTTGAAGCAACCGTTGTCCATTCCGTCACGGTCACACTCGAAATGACGAGTTCGGAGCCACTGAGCTTGACGGTGTACAGGTAATTCTTTCCGGCCTCCCATTTACTGCCGCTACCAGGCAGGGCGACTTTATAATCCTGGTTGTCAATCGTCAGCGTAGCTTCCACGGTCGACTTATCGACCGTGTTTTCAGGCAGGACGAGGATACTGGCTTTCTTGGCGTTATTTTTAGCGGTGGCTTTGGCCTGATCCGTGTCAGCCGTTGCTTTGGACAACGCATAGTTTGCTATATCACGTGTATAGGTCACTGCCGCCGGAGAGCTACCTAGAGTGATCGTACCATCCTTAATTTTCATGGCAGGGGTGGTACCCCCATTATTTAGTACATTTTTAGTATCTCCACTTTTATTGGCTAATACCAGTTTGGAAAATGCACCGGTATTTTTATAGGTATGATCCGCATATACCCGGAAGCTGACCATCGCAAGGGCATGCTTCATGGCGAGCGTCACCTGTCCGGTTTTATTCGTATCACCGTTTTTATAGCTGGCTTTCACTCCGGTACTTCCCTGATCGGCATACATATAGTCCACCTCTCCGGAGGCTGCGAGAATCTTATCTTTTGTACTGGTTTGACTGTCCGAATTGTCAGTGGATTGAAAGTCGATCTTGGCGTTAACACTTCCGGTAGACCCCGGAAATACAGAGATATTGATCGTGGAATTATCAGTGTATTCACCACTTGAACCAGTGGCCTTCAGCGCAGTACTACCACTCTGAAATTCACCATTACTACCCGGTTGATACGCCGGATAATGCGCATAGATCGTAGCCTCTTCCGCCGAAAGATAGATTTTATCGGTCGCACTGCTATTGCCCCATGCCGAAGAGTTGTAAGTGTACAACCCATAGTTATTCGTTGTCTTATTCGTCGTTTTGCTGTTGGCATACACCGCGATGCTTCCTAATACAGTCCCTACAGCCGATGCATCCGAGCCGGCATCTATCGCGCCGCGTGTCAACACCACCTGTGGCGACACCTGCAATTCCGCCACCCCGGTATCCTGTCCTTCGGGCAAGATGCTTTCACTGCATCCGACAGCCAACAGCAATGCCGGAAGAGCCATAAGCCAATGATATTTCGTTTGGTTAATCATCATGTTCGTTTTATCTTTTTTTAAATTCATGTATCTAATCCGCATCCAGAGTGCCGTCAACAGTCACCGGAGCCCACGCCTGCACCGTTACCGAAGTGATTCCCAGTTCATGGTCGCCGATGTTCAGCGTCACTACATGTGACATGCCCGCCTGCAACGGATTTTTCCCGCTTGCGTTGGAATCACCGAACGCAAGCGACACATTATCGAATGTACCTATTGATGTTTCTACTTTCAGCGTATACGTGCTGCTTCCGCCTCCATTGCCGTTGCTTCCGCCGGCTTCCAACGGAGGGAGTAAAAGTTGCCCCACAGATACCGGAGTCTGGCCGGTCACTTCCGTTCCTTCTCCGGCTCCGTTCTGCGTAAGATCCACCGTCAGTCCCTGGGGATGTTCGGTTGTGGTGGAGAATGTCACCTCTCCCGTAGCCAGCTTCAACGAGGCAAGCGGTTTCGCCTCCTTCACCGTGATACTCTTCACCCATACCGACACCCCGTTTTGAAGCGTCTTCTTCGCTTGAAAAGAGAGTTGCGTCAATTGATGGTCGAACACCAGTGAAGGAAAGTGCCCGTCCGCCCAGCGGTTTCCCTGTATCTGAGAAGCGTAAAGCAGATCGGTCTGCCCTGTGAGTACAAAGGAAACCGTACCGGCATAAGTGCCCGTTCCACTGCCCGAAGCGGCCTTATCCGGCTCGGCATAGGGGGCGTAGCTTACCAGATAGAGCCAAGCTCCCCAACGGGGATAAATGGGCGCTGCCTTACCGGCATTGCCCCAACTGACTTCACCGTTGGTCCCGACAGTTCCTTTCCAGACACCCTCTTCGGCGGCAACCACCGGAGTGGTGTAGTCTCCCCCGGTTCGGGAAAATACCATGGCGGCCTCAAACTCCGCCTGAGGCTTGCTGCCTGCCGAGACCGCCGCCCTCGACGATACATCGCCCTCCAGAGCGGAAAGCTCCACCGGAACCTCCTCCTCACCCATCAGCGAGGAACGGTCCGCGTCGGAGCAACCTGCCAGGAAAACTCCCGGCAGGCAGAAAAAGACAAAAAGCGAAATATGGCGTTTCATGATCATGGCAGACATTTTATGTGAATCAGTTCAGATCGGCATGGCCGGCATCACCCGCTACCCAGTCGGTTACAGTGGCGGTTACGGTCATCTTCGTAGCATCCGCCGGAGTCAGAGGCTCGGTCACGTTCAGGGTGATCAGGTGTGACTTACCGGCCTCGGTAGACAGGTCTGTTGTATTATCCTGCTTTTTGATTGTCACATTATTGAAAGTGATATCAGTGCCTCCCACAGAGATCACCGCATCGATCACGACTTGGCCCGAAGCCTGGATCATCAACGGATTACCTACCCGCACAGCGTCTGCGCCCAGCGTCACACTGGAAATACCGCCCACATTCATCATAGCGGCATCCGTCCACTTGCTCACACCGGCCTCACCCGAAGTCGGAGCTACATTGACCTCTGCGGGCACCTGCGCTTTCTGCACGCTGATTTTCTTTAAGCTGATGGTTTTATCGGTCCATTCGCCACCATTTGCCTGAGTGGTGAGCTTCATCTCAAAGTTGAGCTGGGTGGTCAAGTGCTTGAACGTAAGTTCAGGGTTACTTGTAGAACTGCTGCTACCGGCCTCCGCCGCGTCGGCGAGCATCACGTCCTGCTCCCCGTCTGTTTGGGGAATCGTCACCGTTGTACCGCTAACCGTTCCCGCAGGAGCCACAGCCGCCAGCCAAGACTTCGTGCTGGCAGTCGTATGGTAATAAAGAATCGGGTTGAGTGACACCGTGGCCTTAGAACCCGCCTTGAAAGAGGCGGTGGAAACCGTGGCACGGGTTGTCAGTTTGTTCTGTCCGCCGTCTTCCTTCACTTCATTGGCAAGCACCGGAGAAAACTTAGTCCAATCAGCAGCCTGATCACCGTCAGCCACCAGCACCGTAGCCGTCACATCACTGCCTACGCCCACCGCCGCGCGGGTCTTCACCATGCCCTGCACGCTTTGCGACACTTGGATAGGAGTCGCGTTCACCGGATTCTCGGGCAAAAGGTCATTGTCATTGCTTGAGCAGCTTGCCAGCAAAAGGGCCATAGCCGCCACACTTAGTTTCGTTTTCATTGTTTTCTAAAAGTTTTATAGTTAATAAATATGTCTATTGTTCTGTTTCGGCAGACCGATTGTCCACCAGTTCCCCACTGCCGGAGTCGCCCTCCTGCCACCGTCCGACCGTAGCGACAGCTACAATCTCCACCGGATCGGGAATGACGGGATCGGGAAGTTCCACCCGGACGGTATAAGCCGTTCCGCCTTCCCCCTCCCCGCCTTCGAACCGTACGGGAAGGGCACGGTATTCGCGGTCGTGTGTCCGGTCATCGTCTACCGAAAGCACCAGGTCGATGGTCAGCGTAGCGGAAGGCTGCACCAGCACATAGCCCGGCAGCGTCAGCTTGTTGCCGTCAAACGGAAGGCCCTCCGCCTCTTCGCCCGCTTCATAAACGGGCACGCTCACCGTGCGCTCACCCGGCAAGAGCGACTCTTCGGCCAGGGAGAGGGTCACCTCGTCCGTCAGTCCGTTCAGATGGAGCGACCGCACACGGAGCGCCCCGGTATCTTCGGCCTCTACCGTGAGTGTAAAGATCAGTTGCGTCAGCAAGTGCCGATACAGGAGCGATTGGCTGTCGGACTCCCCGAAAGGAGCGGAAAGCGATCCGTTCTGTTCGCCCGTCAGCATCAGGTCTTCTTCTCCCGTCAGGCGGTAAGTCAGCCGCCCGTCAGCCGTCAGCGGTGCCGGAGGATAGTATCCCCGCAGATAGAGCGCCGAGCCGTCCGACGGATAGTAGCGTTCGGGCATCAGGCGGATCTCGTTGTCCGTGGCAATGCCGTCCCAGCTCCCGTCGTACTGTCCCGTACGTACACCGTAAGCGACACACACCGGGGTATCGCCGAAAACGTCCACCGTCGCACGGGTACGGATACCCGTAAAGAGACGGATGGGAACCGGCTCCGGTTCCGGACGCGGTTCGAGCGAGCGCTCCGTACACGAGAAGAGAAGCTGGGAAAGAAAGGCAGCTTTCAGTATGTATTTCAGTTTGAGTATCATATTCCCATTGTATTTCTAAAACCTATATCCCAGCCCCAGGTTGATCCCCGTCAGGCCCCAACGGACGAAGGAGGCCGGATGGTGATAGTATGCATGGGGAGGTTCGTTATCATAAGCCTTGGCGGACGAATGGAGGTATCCCCCGCGCACTCCCGCCTCGATGCCCCAATGACGGGACAGGGGGACATACACGCCTGCGGAGAGTCCCGCATGCCAGTAACGTCCGGTGCGGCTTCTGCCTGTGGCGTCCGTATCGCCTGCGGGCGAGGGACGGTAATCGAAATCGCCCGACTGACCGTAGACACCCAGATAGAACCAACGGTAACGCCCGTCACCTTTCAGCCACAAACGGGGTTCGAGGCTGTAGCCGGAGACGCCCCAGAAACGGTGATCGCGCCCGCCTTTCCAGTCTGAATACGCCGCAGAGGCCATCACAGACCAACGGCGGGCAAAGTGAAGCTCCAGCGCCAGGTTGGGCCTGAAAGCTCCCAGGCGGCCTTCCGCCGTCAGCCCCGACCAGTCGGCAAGGTTCGTCTTCAGGGAGAAGAGCATCCGACGCGGGTTTTCTGCTCCCGACCCCGCAACCGTACCGGGATGACCGGCCGGACCGACCGGTACAAAAAGAATGGGGGGCGGGCACGGGCGGTTGTCCGGAGCAGATGGGACCGCAGGAGGCAAAAGCGGATATCGGGAGGCATACATGCCATAGTTGCGGCGGGCGGCGGATAAAGTATCCGCACCCGCAGGCTCGCGCAGGCAGACAATCACCACGTCGCGCTCTTCGCCGGGATAGCATACGGCATGGTTGTGAGTCACGAAATACTCCTCTTTCATGCCCTTGCGGGTGATCAGTTCGGACTTCACACGGCTGCTACGCACATAGGCCAGCCAAAGATTATCGTGTACACTCCCGCCCGAAGTGCAATGACCGTCTACATAGATACGCATCTTCCCGTCGGCGATAGGGCCACGGAAAGAAGAGACGGCGGCAAACAGGCGTTTCAGCTCGTGATTGTTGCCTTGATAGTCGGCATACAGAACGTCACGCCCCTGTACAAAACGGAACGTGTGCAACGAATCGCAGTCCGAAACCGCACGTGTGCCGACACCCCGACCGCAGACCGGTGCGGAGAGCAAAAGGATATATCCGAGCAGCAGTAAAATTCTGTTCATGGCGGCAATCTCTAAAAAACGGTTTACAAACAAAGTTCTGTCAAATGGATTTCGCTGAATATGCTGCGCATCATCTGGTTGACAACCCCCATACGGGAGGCCACCGACCCATAACGGCCATAGACACGCTGCTCGTCTACATCCGGAGAAACCGGACACACCCCCTCGTGCAGGATCAGCAACAAGGACAGCAGGTCGATGGAGCCCAAAGGCTTGCACAGTTCATAAGAAACGGGACTATCGGAAGATTCCGGGCATATACAGCGAATCAGCCCTCCACGCTCCAACAGGGGAAGGAGGACAGAAACATTCCGGAAAACGCAATCGGAAGAATCAGGAGGACAAGATATGCCGGCATCACGGTAATAGATGTAACGAAGCACCCTGATAGCCTCCTGGGTTAAAATTGTAAGCATAACTTTTTGTTTTGTTTGTGAAGACCGTTACTTTGTAGGTAACGGCATTTAACAAATATCTGAAACAGACAGCGTTCTAAACCGAATAATTAGATTTAAACAACAAAAGGCATCCGATGATGGCAATAAAATGTTCATCCACGTTAAATTACACCAACGTGGACAACCCTTCTTATTGCTTTTTTAAGAGAAAATAGGGAAAACTAATGCTAAGCATGCATCTTTTTTAAAATTAATTATCTTTTTATTGAAAAACTTGCCTTTTTATTTGTTTGTGTGAAAAATAATGTCCAATTTTGCAGCAATAAAGCGATGCCGTTACCTACAAAGTAACAGACCACCTACCCTACTGATTATAAGCGTAATACCTTCAATACATTCTACCTTCAAACCGCATTCAGCACATAGTTGAGTATCTTCCTGTTTGTCCGGTCTACTTCCTTATCACCGAAAGGTTTCAGGTAAGTTTCCGTAACTTTCACCGAAGAGTGTCCCAGCCCACGGCTGATCACTCCCACGGGCGTCTCCTGATGAAAGGCAATCGTGGCCCACGTGTGACGCGCGGTGTATGAACTGAGCCTGCCGCCCAATCTCAAATCCACCGACACCCGTTCCAGCCGGCGGTTCAGGTTGCGCAGTTCACATTGATATTCCTGATAAGGAGTCAGCACCTTCTCCTGCCGACGTTTCCCGGTACGGGGTTGTCCCAGGATGGGCAGCAGGTAGCTCGGATGATCGTTCTCCGCCATCCTCCGGTTGATGATGTCCATCGCCTCACGGGGCACGGTAATGCTGACCTCCTGCCCCGTCTTATGCCGACAGTAGGTCAGCACCCCCTTGTCAAGATTGCTCCTGCGCAGGTGTGCCAGATCGACAAACGGGATGCCCCGCAGCATAAACATCAGCACAAACCAGTCCACAGCCTTCGCCGAGGCCGATTCATCCGGACACCCCGACATGCGGATCATACGCCCCACCGTGCGGGCATCCACGGCACGCTTCACGTCGGAGCGCGTACCGGTGTATACCTTGTCGAAAAGCCCGGTCACATATCCCGGACGCCCCTTCATCCCCCGGTTGTAGCCCGCACGCAGGGCACGCATGTAAGTAGACACCGTGTTCCAGCTAAGCCCCCGGCCAAGCAGCAGAAATTCGTAATTCCCCAGAAACGCCGGGGTCACCTCTTCAAATCCGATCTCCTCCTTTCCCGCGCTCTCCCTGAGCAAACGCAGCATGTTGTGGTAAATGCGCCGGGCGGACTCACGGCCCTCTTCACGGAACCTTTCAATCTCCGAAATCATAAATACTGTTAATGTTTCATTCATCTTATTCATTGTTTTTAATTTACAATATCCCCTTAAATATAAATTGTACAGAAAGCCGGATAACCGAACCTATATCTTTACAAAACATATCTAAAGAGACTTCACGGAACAATCCTTGGGACGATATGCTGTACACTTTTTGTATATCTTTGCCGATCCTAACGTCGTTTTAACAAACATTGGCATCCAGCCATCCCATACAAACCTCAAAGTAAGATGAAAAAGAGCATCCAGGACCTGAAAGAGTCATTAAGAAAAAAGGAAGAGAAACAACAAAGACTGCACGAACAAGAAGATAAGATAGAAAAAGACATCCGTGTGCTGCGATACCTGATAGAACGGGAGGAACAGGCCGCCTCTGCACAAGCCCCCCGGAAACGGAAAATCGCCCGAAAGCAGGTAAGCGACTTCTTCACCCGGATCGCCCTGTTTTACGAAGACCTGCAACGGCGCCTGGACCTGCGCATCACTTACCGCTGCTTCTGCCGCTGGCTCTGCACCCGCTACGAGTTCGAGTCACGCTACCGCGACCGCCACAAGTTGTCGCCTTGCACGGTACTGGGGTATTTTAAAAGGGAAAGAGGTGGGTAAGCTTCATCAGTCAACCTACATAGTGGGCAATGCTTATGGGTTGCTTAGTATATTGTTTTTCTAAGAGAGAACTTCACCCAAAGATGTTTTCAACAAAGTAGATTTACCCGACGCCGAGGTCCCGTCAGGATGACAATCGGATACTTGTTTGTCATCTCTAATAACTTCTGTTTTATCATTGTTAGTTCACACGGCAGGATTGAATCAAGGATATGCCGTATATACCGCGGGGAAGAACTTATTGTCGACAGGGAAAAATGGATAGCAGTGCGGAGCGGCTTAGTTCAATTCAGGCAACAGCGTTGCCTATTTCCAAATATCTTCATTCTCCCAATTTGCAGGAAATCCCATTGCCCGGACATCAATTGAAGGGTAACGGTTTAATAAATCCTTAAACCTTGTCACAAACAAATGGTTAGGATTGATTATATCCAAAAGATACACAATCATGCTCAATATAAGTATGTAGGCGACTTGTGTACGTACAGCCACTAGTATAAAAATAAAAAGCTTACCCTGAGCGCGCTGATCTGACGGGAAGCGGGGTAAGCATGTTGCTGCAAAGATAAAACAATTCTCTTAAAATACAAAATAGTTGCCATATTTATTGTTTTTGATTCACGGCTTTTTCATTTAAGAAATATAGTTCATCGCTTGTTATTGTAGCAAAAAGCCTTATATTCGTGCGCAGCGATGCTGAAGCACCGCCTTAGGTGTTTCTTCTTATCGTTCATTTTATTTTTTAATCGTTACTAAATATCAGGATTCAACGATCCACTTTTCGATGTTTCGGGTTTGGGCACTGAAATTTACGCCAATCTTAAAAAGCTTACGGCCGTCAGTCGCAAAAGGTTGCGTATAATGCTTCCCGTTGATCTGTCGGAGGGCTTCTTCGGCAGTGCCATCCAACTTGAACTCCATCACATAAATGAATTTATCTGTTTTCAAAACGAGATCGACACGCCCTTCAGCGGTATGATATTCCACTTGCGTATAGAATCCCATTAGCTTAAAGACGATGAAAAGCACATTCTGATAGTGCAGTTCCCGATCACGAATCATTTCGTAAGGGGTATCCGCAAAGAAACTCTGCAGACGGCGGAAAAAAGAATCATAGTCCCCGGCACGAACCTCTTGCACGAACTTCTGAATTTCAAACGGGGCTTCTACTTTATTGGTGTCCGCATAATAAGGAAGCAGAAACTTCATGAACCCCTCCTCCACTTCGCGATTCGGAAATCCCAAACGGTAAATCCCGAATTCACGGTCATACCCCTTGATGGTGAGGTAACCGCTCTGATAAATTACGGGAATAGGATCGGTAGAGGAAGAGTCGATGCTGTTCAATACATCCGCATCGGTTTCCACATGCGCCATTTTATGAAGATCATAGTGATGTATCTGCAAGAGTTCTACCAGATAGGTAGGAGTACCCGTTTCAAACCAATAATTTCCAAATTTCATTTTATAGAACGTATTCAGCAGGCTGAAAGGATTGTAAATGCCGATCGAATCTTCCACAAAATGGTACCCGTCATAGCATGCCTTCAATTCACGGCACACCTCTTCATAACCCATCCTCTGCCTGTCGGCAAGTTCGTACAACTCTTGATCCAGATTGGTCCGTATTTCCTCCTCGGTGATGCCGCACAATGCCACGTAACGTTCGTCCATCGACAAATCGATCAGATTGTTCAAAGCACTGAACACACTCACTTTACCAAACTTGGTGACACCGGTCAGAAAAGCGAACCGGATGTATCCATCCATTGTTTTGATAGCTCCATAAAAGGCTTGCAAGGTCTTGCGAAACTCTTTTTGCAATTCTTCATCCCCAATGGATTGCAGCATGGGCTTATCATATTCATCCACCAGAATGACTACACGATGCCCCGTCAGTTTACAGGCACGCTCTATGACACCGGCAAAGCGCAGAGACAAAGAGCGCTCCGAAGGTTCAGCTCCATAGAGTTTCTCCCATGACACAATGGCTTTCTCCAATATATCCTCAAGGCTTTGCGGTGAGTCATATTTCTCTATATTCAAATCCAGATGCAATATCGGATGTTCTATCCACTCTTTCTCGAGCTTTTCCATCGCCAGTCCTTCAAAGAGTTCCTTTTTTCCCCGAAAATAGGCCTCGAGAGTAGAAACAAGCAGACTCTTCCCAAAGCGACGGGGGCGGCTCAGGAAATAATAACTCCCCGTCTTCACCATTTGATAAACCAATGCGGTTTTATCTACATAGAAAAAACCCTCTTTACGGATTTTCTCAAAATTCTGTATTCCGATAGGATAGATTTTATCGCTCATATTCTTTATTGTTCCGGAGATAAGTAACAGACCCATCTGTGGATACAAAGATACTATTTTTTTTCTGTGTTTCGCATGTCATACTTGAAAAGCAACGCCGTGACAGTAAAAAAAGTTTTTCACTTCACACAAGAGAGATGTAATTTTGTCACGTAAATAAAAGCAACAATTATGAAAGAATTAAATTTTGACTGGCTGCTGAACGGAAGCTGCCTGCTGTCGGACGTGGCGATGGCATATTTCACAACCTGTGTTTATCCCCGCTCGGCAGGCAAACGGATGCGCGACGAGATAGAACGCTATCCGAACCTGTACGCCGAACTGCTGGAAGCGGGATACAAGCGTCCCAACACACTGTTGACGCCGCGCCAGATCTGTATCGTGATCCGTCACTGGGGAATGCCCGACACGGTGTACAAGTGGCTGCGCGAGCACCCCGCGGATCGGGTTCAAAAACTGTTCGCCGACCGCAAATTCGACTGATATATTTTATATATCTTTTGTTTATTATTTATTTATGTGCAGGTCTGCATGTTGGCGGCCTCTAAATTCATCCGCACAGAAAGCTGAGCAACAGCGCATTAGGAGTACTAAAGCATGTTGGTGTCCGTGTTGGTGGTTTAGAGGCTCCGGATGATGGAAACAGAGGTTCCGGAAAGGCCCGGACGAGGCTCGGTTTCACCCCCGCAGAGCGTGCGCTGCCCTGCAGAGGACCCTGTGACTTTTTGCGCCGTAATGCGGCACTCTGCATCACTTTCTTGCATCACCGGCTGTCCGTGCTTAGCTTTGTCACACCGTTCGGGAAAGAGCGGTACACTCGATAACCTGTAAAATGAAATACTATGAACGCATCGACTGAAACAATTCTGAAAAAAGGATATATCCTGATCCCCAAATCCCTGATCGAAGATTTCCTCAAAGCCGGATTGGGCACAGAGGGCTATCTGGAAGCGTGGATACGCGTATTGGCGCTGGTCAACTATTCGGATACGGAGATCTGTGTGCAAGGCAACCGGATGATCTGCCGACGGGGAGAGACGGTATACACCTACAGCCACTGGGAAAAGGTGCTGGGATGGAGCCGCTATCGCACCCGCCACTTCTTCGAAACCCTGTTTAAATCCGGAATCATGGAGGCCGTGGAGAACTCCGCCGGAATCACCCTGCTACGGGTGATAGACTATGACCTCTGGACCGGACAGAAAAAGGCGGCCGCCACCCGGAGCAACCATGCCACGGAGGGTTTCGACGACTTCTGGGACCTCTACCACCGCATCACCCAAAAGGACAAGATAAACATAGCCCGTGCCCGGAAAGAATGGAATAAACTGACGGCAACGGAGAAGAAACTGGCCTTGGAAAACATCGAGGAATATTATGCCCACCAAAAAGATATACGCTTCTGCAAACAGGCGGCCACGTATCTGGCGGATAAAGCGTTCCTGAATGAATATGAGTTTTAAACCCACCACAAATCCAAATCATTATGCTACAACCCCAAGCACCCGAACTCGAGGAAACCATCCTCGGAGCCTGCCTGATCGAAAAAGAAGGCATGGCACTGGTTGACGAACTGCTGAAACCGGAAATGTTTTATGTCACCCGTCATCAACTGATTTATGCCGCACTGCAGGCGATGTTTCACGCCGGTACGAACATCGACATCCTCACCGCCACCGAAGAGCTGCGCAAGCGCGGAAAGCTGGACGATGCCGGAGGGCCGTTCTACATCACCCAACTGAGCAGCCGGGTGGCAAGTTCGGCACATCTGGAATATCATGCGCGCATCGTGCACCAGAAGTACATCCGAAGAGAAATGATCGTGGGATTCAGCAAGCTGCTGACCCTCTCCGGCGATGAAACCATCGACCTGACAGACACGCTGGTGGATGCTCACAACCTGCTGGACAGGCTTGAAGGAGCCTGCGGACACTACCGGCAACTACGGGATATGGACACTCTGATGCAGGCCACCCTGGTGGAAGCGGAAGGGCGAATGCGGAAAAACAAGGACGGAGTGACCGGCATCCCTACCGGACTGACCGAACTGGACAAGATGACGGGCGGATGGCAAAACAATGACCTGATCACCATCGCCGCCCGGCCGGCAGTGGGAAAAACCGCCTTCGCGCTCCATCTGGCTAAAGCCGCAGCAGCGGCAGGACATCATACGGTGGTGTACAGCCTCGAGATGCAGGGCGAACGGTTGGGTGACCGATGGCTCCTGTCGGCAGGAGAGGTGGACCCGCACCTCTGGCGAAGCGGTAAAGTGTCGCAGGAAACATGGCTGCAAGCCCGGCAGACCGCAGGAGAACTGGCAAGACTGCCCATCTGCGTAGACGACAACCCGGATATGAGCATGGACCGGGTACGCTCGAGCGCACGGCTGCTGCAAAGCAAAGGCAAGTGCGACTTTATCATCATCGACTATCTGCAACTGTGCGACATGCGCACCGAACAGAACAACCGGAACCGGGAACAAGAGGTGGCACAGGCCAGCCGTAAAGCCAAGCTGCTGGCTAAGGAACTGCACATACCGGTCATCTTGCTGAGCCAACTCAACCGCGGCTCCGAAAACAGGGCGTACGGACGCCTGGAATTGGCGGATCTGCGTGAGAGCGGCGCCATCGAGCAGGATTCCGACCTGGTGGTTCTGCTCTATCGCCCGGCACTGGCACACCTGGCAACGGACAAGCAGAGCGGATATCCGACAGAGGGGCTGGGGATAGCCATCATCGCCAAACACCGCAACGGCGAGACGGGCAATGTATACTTCGGACACAACAGGAGCATGACAAAAATCGGCGACTATGTGCCGCCGACGGAATGGATAAGGAGGAACGCGAAATAAAATGGAAAAGCCGGAGTCTACAGGCTCTCTATCTCTCCGGCGGACAATCCTGTCACCTGGCAGATGGTTTCGACCGGCAGGTTCAATGCCTTCATCCTCCGGGCATTCGCCTGCTTCTCTTCCATGCGGCCTTCGGCAAGACCTTCCTGGCGACCCTCGGCAAGACCTTCCTGACGGCCCTCGGCAAGACCTTCCTGGCGACCCTCGGCAAGACCTTCCTGGCGGCCCTCCTGGCGGCCCTCCATAGCTGCCGTACTCAATACATCATTCTGAATCATAATCG
>ERZ1673747.1541-NODE-1541-length-22547-cov-6.694736_pt1 | contig 22547 bp, 19 predicted proteins | sample MGYA00580220_ERZ1673747 | MGnify/ENA primary metagenome ERZ1673747 (study PRJEB41218, sample SAMN15661769) | gut metagenome | host: Homo sapiens | place: Canada: London | collected 2015-08-20/2019-03-30 | study: EMG produced TPA metagenomics assembly of... | reverse complement strand
TTACTACACATAGAAAAAGTCCCTGTAAACAGGCATTTTAGCCGTTTACAGGGACTTTTGTTTGGTCGGGGTGAGAAGATTCGAACTTCCGGCCTCTTGAACCCCATTCAAGCACGCTACCAACTGCGCTACACCCGGATATCTTAATTGCTCAAATAATATAGCACACGAAAACCGAAAAAGCAAGAGGAAAAATGCACTTTTGGCAACGAATTAAAATTTAATATTCAATTTCTCATAAACTTCAATTTTTTCAATAAAAATCCTTGACAATTAATAAACGATTTGCTACTTTGACCTTATCATTCGTGACGGACAACGAGCCGAATGGGCACAGGCTGTTGTTCCGGCGAAAAAAATGACAGGAGGAAACTATTATGACAGGGAAAAAACTGCAGCGTCTGCTGGCGTGCTTGCTGGCGGTGCTGCTGCTGTCGCAGGTCGGTGCGTTTTTGCCGGCCGCGCGTGCAGCAGGCGGATACTCGCTGCAAAACGGTACGGCCATCATCAAGTCCGGTATGTCGGACGCTGAGGTGAACCGTGCCTTGACGCGGGCGCTGGTCGTCGGCTTTGATCAGATGAGCGAGGCAGATCAGAATACACTTCTCGACAGCCTCACGTGGGAGTATTACACGAATGCCGTGAGAAAAGACATTGGATTCGAATCGAAAAGCGATAAGATGTACTGGGATTCCATTGGCGGTGGCAGAACTGTTAAAGAAGGTAAGTATGTTAAAATTACGTATACTTGCCCCGCGCTTGCCAAAAATGACGACGGCAACTATCAGGTCCGCGTTCGGAATACGAATGCTGCGGTGACGCTCACGAAGGTGGAGAAGCTCGATTCGTCCATCTCGCTGCGCAGCGGTGTCCAGGTGAAGATGCCGTACACCGATGCCGGTGCGCTGGACTTTAACGCGCTGCGCGCACGCATTTTTGAGCAGGTCGTCGCGAGCAGCAAGCCGAATCTGACGGTGAACGACGTGCACATTGAGTACTACGCCAAGTCCGAGCTGGTTTCTCATAAGGAATGGGTGAAGCTCGAGGGCGAGTTTGTGACGGTCCCGCTTTTTGACAAGAAGGTCGGCTATCCTGCCATTTCCGAGGGCAACTGGAAGATCAAGATCACCTTCGACGGCAACGCCGACTACAAAGGCTGCAGCAGGGAAATGGATGTGACGTTCCTCGACCGCGATCCCGCTCCGTTCCACCTCAAGGGCGGCGTGACCGAGGTCGGCATCGTCTACAACGCAGACCAGAGCATCAACTACGCCGCGACCGAGCGGGCGCTGCGCGAGGCGCTCATCGAGAGCACCGATCCGAGCTACCCGGTCGATCTGGTGAAGGTGCAGTATAATATTTACGGCACCTCCATTACGGATGATTGGATTGCCAACTATAAGGACCTCAGTTACAAGGTGCTCGACAGCGATCTGTTGGATGGGATCAAGGCCGGAAAGTTTGGCCTCGGCGATCAGCTCCTGCGCCTGTCCTGGCGCGGCAACGCGGACTATAAGCCGTTCGAGGAGACGCGCGTCCGGGTCAAGATGGTCGATAACCGTCAGCCGACCGAGGTCGTCCTCAAGCCGAGCATCTCGCTCATCTACAATAAGGACGTCTCCGTCGTTGCGGGACAGATCTTCGAATATGTCATTAACTGGGACGACTCGACGCTGCCCGAAAAGGACACGCTGAGCGCGGATGACTTCACGTTCGAGTACGAAGCGGAAGTCATGATCACGGATAAGGACGGTCTGGTCGTCGGCACCGGCGAGAAGCGCTGGGCACCGATCGCGGGCAAAAAAATCCTGACAGACTATTCGTTCTGTGAGCAGATCGGCGCGGGCGAGCATAAGATCCGCGTGACCTACAAGGGCAATGCGGACTACCGTCCCAGCAATGGCGCTGAGCTTCCGAAGGACTGCTATCTGACGATCAAGAAAGCGCCTGTCACCGTTAAGGTACACTCGACGAGCATTTATGCTGATGAGGAGCTCAGCAAGGACTTCGTCTCCACCGATCCGGTCGATAATTTCGATATCTTCACGGTCTTCGGCGGCGTGACCAACAACGTGACCGGCAGCGTGTTCGTGCAGCTGCCCGAGCGTTTGACAAAGGGAACGATCATCAAGCTCATTGACAAGACGCTCGCAGATCTCGGCCAGAAGACACTCACGCAGATGATGCAGGAGGGCACGACGGTCGGTGAGCTGCGCAAGCTCTTTAACGACATTGTTACCAATGCGGATAATCTGCCGCAGTCTGTGAAGGATTTGCTCAAGAAGGTCGGCATCGACATTGACACGCTCGTCAAGCTCAACGAGGCGCTCGATAAGTTCCCCGGCCTGCTTGACAATGTCCGCGTGGCCTTCGGCACGCCGGATCAGGCGGGCATCTACACTGTGTGTGCCGTCACGAACAACAAGAACTATCACACCGGCTTTGCGATGGGCAGCCTTGTTGTGAAGGCACACGTATCCGATGTGCGCCTGACGTGGAATGCGCCCATCAACGGGAAGCTGACCGTGGAAGAGGCAGCTGCGTTCGATTTCGGCGCGACGCTGCGCTATAATGAGAAGCCGGTCGCGGACCAGTCCTCCGTGAAATGCCTGTACACTGGTATCACGAGCAACTGGCAGTCTTACCCCAGCACCACGACCCCGCCGACCGAGCCCGGCCGCTATGTCATGACGGCTGTGACTGTGGGCGGCAACTATCAGGCGGCGCCCATCACGCGTTCGTTCCAGATCACGAAATAATTCCTCCGTTTGTCTCCCGGGTGATGCTGCCCGGGAGACATTTTTGCGCCCGGAAAACAGGCTGAAACGGAAAAATGAAAATCACCGAAAATTTTTTCAAAAATTACTTGACACCGGTCGATTCGTCTGGTATATTAAACAAGCGCTGAGGCGACGAGGCCGAGTAGTTCAGTCGGTTAGAACGCTAGCCTGTCACGCTAGAGGTCGAGGGTTCAAGTCCCTTCTCGGTCGCCACCCGCGGAGCGAAAGCTCCGCGGGATTTGTATGCTGCTATAGCTCAGCCGGTAGAGCGCATCCTTGGTAAGGATGAGGTCCCCGGTCCGAATCCGGGTAGCAGCTCCAGAGAAAATCCTGTAATCGCAACGGTTACAGGATTTTTTCTTTTTCCGATCCTTTTGCGCGCCGAATGAAACCGCAGCGCCGGACGGGGCAGGCCCGTCCGGCGCTTTTTGTCATTCCGTTTTCTCCAGATAGGCCAGCGCCTGCAGGTAAGTGTCCCTTTTTGCGGGCGCAGCGCCGTCGATCCGCCGGGTGTCGAGGTTGTGCCGCAGGTCGGCGCACTTGACCTTGCGCGCGATCGGATTTTTCGCCAGCGCCTGCACGTAGTCCATATAGGGCACGCCCTCGGTGTGCGTCAGCAGCCGGAGTGCATCGAGCACAGGTGCGGGAAAGCCGGCGCGCTCCAGATCCGCGAAGGAATACATATCCCCATGATCCTCGATCACGTCGTGCAGCAGTGCCACGCACGTCGATGCTTCGTCATCCATCTGTGTGGCGAGATAAAACGGGTGAAACACGTAAGGGTAGCCGCCCTTGTCGAGATCGTCCCTGTGCGCCTGAAACAGGATGCTGCACGCTGTTTTTACGAGCTGCGAGTAGTACATATGCCCGGCCTCCGTATGACGAATATCGGCGGTGTGCGCCGTATATCTATTGTAGCAGGCGCGCGCCCGCTGCGCAACGGCACTTTGCGGCATACATACAGCAAGACCCCGCCGGACGGCGGGGTCCTGCAATTGCGAGTGAGCCTGTAAGCCGGGTTCTGTAATCGACAGCCATCTATCTAGACGCACCGTTGCCGATGCGTTCCAGCCACCTCCATGGGACGGCCGGGCAGGCCATATGTCCCTCCGCGGTGTTGCTCCGGATAGAGTTTACAGCGCCGCACTGTCTCCAGCCGGCGAGTGAGCTCTTACCTCACTTTTCCACCCTTACCCGATCGCTCGGGCGGTATCTTTCTGTTGCACTTGTCCGAGGGTTGCCCCTGGCGGGTGTTACCCGTTATCCTTGCCCTGCGGAGCCCGGACTTTCCTCACGCACAGCCTTTCGGCTCGTGCCCGCGGCTGTCCGGCTCACTCGCCCGACTATTTTACACATCCTGCCGCGGTACGTCAAGCGCTGCGGCGATTTATTTTCTTGTAATCGCGTCAAATGGGCGGTATAATCGCTTTGTATGATTCTTTATTTTTCAAAAGGAGTGTCTGCATGACCTTTTCGGATTATATTGACTACCTGCGCGGCAAGCGCATCGGCGTCATCGGCTTCGGCGTGAGCAATCAGCCGCTCGTGCGTGTGCTGCTGCGCAACGGCTGTGACGTGACCGTGTGCGACCGGCGCGAGCGCGCGCAGCTCGGTGCCGCCGGCGACGAGGCCGCGGAGCAGGGCACGAAATTCGCCCTCGGCGCGGACTATCTCGGGCATCTGGACTTTGATGTGATCTTCCGCACGCCGGGCGTGCTGCCCATTGTGCCGCAGCTGCGCAAGGCTGCGCAAAACGGCGCGATCCTCACCTCCGAGATGGAGGCGTTCTGCAATCTCTGCCCCTGCCGCATCCTTGCCATTACCGGCAGCGACGGCAAGACCACGACCTCGACCATCACGGCGGAGCTTCTGCGTGCGCAGGGGTATACCGTGCACCTCGGCGGCAACATCGGCACACCGCTCTTTGACCGCATCCCGGACATCCGGCCGGATGATTTTGCCGTGCTCGAGCTCAGCAGCTTCCAGCTGCACAGTATGCACTGCGCTCCGGATGTGGCCATCATCACAAACATTTCGCCCAACCATCTGGATGTGCATCCGGATCTGGAGGACTATGTGTCGGCCAAGTGCAGCATTTACCGCGGTCAGCGCCCCGACGGTGTTCTCGTACTCAACGCCAAGGATGCGCACACGCCGCGCTTTGCAGCCGAAGCGCCGGGCAGCGTGCGCTATTTCAGCAGCATCGGTCCGGTGGAAAACGGCGTCTACTGCTCGGACGGCGTCATTTATCGCGCGCACGGCGACGAGGCGGAGAAGCTGATCGACGTTTCGGATATCCGCATCCCCGGCGCGCACAACGTGGAAAACTATATGGCTGCCTTCGCCGCGACTGACGGTCTGGTCGGTCAGGCGGCGTGCGTGCAGGTCGCGCGCAGCTTTGCGGGTGTCCCGCACCGCATGGAGCGCATCCGTGAGCTCAACGGCATCACGTTTATCAACGACTCCATCGCCTCGAGCCCCACGCGCACGATCGCGGGGCTGCACGCGCTGCCGAAGCCGCCGGTCATCATTCTCGGCGGGCATGATAAGCACATCCCGTTTGACGAGCTGGGCGACGAGGTCTGCCTGCACGCGAAGGCGGCGGTCGTCGTCGGCGAGACGGCGCAGCGCATCGCGGCGGCCATCCGCGCATCGAAATTCTATGCCCCGGGAAAGCTGCCGCTCGTCGAAGCGCCGGATTTTCGCGCGGCGGTCGAGATGGCGTATCGTCTCGCGCAGCCGGGCGATACCGTGACGCTCTCGCCGGCGTGTTCGTCGTTTGACTTCTTCAAGAATTTTGCCGAGCGCGGCGATACTTTCCGCGCCATCGTGGAAGGCCTGCAATAAATGCATGGACCGCGCCCCGCCTGCATAGCATGGCAGGGGGGAGTGCTATGATCCGTGTGACTCGCCGTTGGCGTCCGGCTGTTCATCGTCCGCCGCGCTTCAGGCGCAGCGTGGCGGCGCTGCTGCTGGCGCTGGCTGTGCTTGGCAGCGCCGCGTATGTGACCGTGACGGTGCTGCAGCTCATCACGCAGCTTGCCGTGAACGCCGCCTGCGATCTCATGCAGCTGAAGATCAACACCGCCGTCCGTGCGTCCATGGCGCAGGTGCGCGGCGAATACTATACCTACCGCACGGACGCAGACGGGACGATCACGGCTGTGAGCATCGACGCCGAGCGCGTGGGGCAGGTGGCCTCGCTCGTGCTCGAGCATATGATGAACGGTGACGACGGGCAGATCGAGCTCGACATCCCGCTTGAGACGCTCATCGGTGTGAATTTTCTGCCCGGTCTCAAGCTGCCGCTGCCGGTGCGCATCCTTGTGCTGACGACGTCGGACGTGCGCTACCGCAACGAGCTCATGTCGGCTGCGATCAATCAGAGCAAATATCAGCTATACCTCGATATCAACATGGATCTGGACATTCTGGTGCCGTGGGCGCACCAGACGGAGACTGTGGGCACGCAAGCGCTGCTGGCCGAGACGGTCATCGTCGGCAAAGTGCCCCAGACGTATGTGGAAGTGGAGTAACGACTATGGATGTACATGAAGAAATTCTGGCGCTGCGCCGTGAGCTGGAGCGCGCAAACTTTCTCTACTATGTGAAGGACGCGCCCGAGATCAGCGACTTTGAATATGACGCGCTCCTGCGCAGACTGGAGGAGCTTGAGGCGGCGCACCCGGAATATGCCTCGCCCGATTCGCCGACGCAGCACGTCGGCGGCTACGCGCTCAACACCTTCGCGCAGGTGCACCATCAGGTGCCGCTCGAGAGCTTGCAGGATGTGTTCTCGTTTGACGAGCTGCGCGCGTTCGGCGCGCGCATGGACACCGCGCTCACGCAGGCGCATGATTACTCTGTTGAGCCGAAGATCGACGGTCTGTCCATGTCGCTCGAGTATGAAAACGGCGTGTTCGTGCGCGGCGCGACGCGCGGCGACGGTGTCACCGGAGAGGACGTGACGGAAAATCTGCGCACGCTGCGAAACCTGCCGCTGACGCTTGAAAATGCGCCCGCAAAGCTCATCGTGCGCGGTGAGGTCTATATGTCGCACGCCGTGTTTGCGCAGCTCAACGCCGAGCGCGAGCTGCTCGAGCAGCCGCTGCTGGCAAACCCGCGCAACGCCGCGGCGGGTTCCGTGCGCCAGCAGGACCCGAAGGTCGCGGCGGCGCGCAAGCTCGACATCATCATCTTTAACCTCCAGTATGACAGCGACCGCACGTTTGCCACCCATGCGCAGACGCTTGACTATCTGGCGTCGCTCGGCTTCCCGGTCGTGCCGTACCGGCGCTGCGAGACGCTTGATGCCTGCTGCGCGCGTATCGACTGGATCGGTGACAACCGCGAGACGTTCCCGTTCGATATCGACGGTGCGGTCATCAAGATTAACGACCTTGCACAGCGGCGGTATCTCGGCAGCACGGCGAAATTCCCGCGCTGGGCGGTGGCGTATAAGTACCCGCCGGAGAAAAAGGAGAGCCGCGTGCGCGACATCGTCGTGCAGGTCGGGCGCACGGGCGTGCTCACACCGAAGGCGGTCATCGACCCGGTGCGTCTGGCGGGGACGACCGTCACAAACGCCACGCTGCACAATCAGGATTTCATCGACAATCTTGACCTGCGCATCGGCGACACGGTGCTCGTGCAGAAGGCGGGGGAGATCATCCCCGAGATCCTCTCTGTTGTGCGCGAAAAGCGCCCGGAGGGCACGGTGCCGTTTCACATGCCGGACACCTGCCCCGAGTGCGGCGCGCCGGTCGTGCGCGATCCGGACGGTGCCGCCCTGCGCTGCACGGGCGCGGAGTGCCCGGCGCAGCGGCTGCGCAACATCGCACACTTCGCCTCGCGTGAGGCGATGGATATCGACGGGCTCGGCATTTCGCTGTGCCAGTCGCTGATCGACTCGGGGCTCGTGCGCTCGCCGGCGGAGCTGTATTCCCTCGAGCCGCAGGCGGTCGCAGCGCTGGATCATATGGGCAAAAAATCGGCCGAAAACCTCATCACAGCCATTGAAAAGAGCAAGGATGCGGGCATGGCGCGTCTGCTGTGTGCGTTCGGCATCCGGCAGGTTGGGCAGAAGGCGGCCAAGGTGCTGGCGATGCACTTCGGCACGCTCGACAAGCTCATGGCGGCGACGGAGGACGAGCTCATGGCCATTCCCGACGTTGGGCCGACAACGGCTGCGTACCTGCGCGCGTGGTTTGCAAATCCCCAGTCGCAGCACCAGATCCGTCTGCTGCGCGCGGCCGGTGTCAGCTTTGAGTCCGAGGAACAGATCGTCGACCACCGCTTTGCGGGCAAGACGTTCGTGCTCACCGGCGCGCTCGAGCACTTCAGCCGCGATGAGGCCGGCGCCATCATCGAACGCTTCGGCGGCAAAACCAGCTCATCCGTGTCGAAAAAGACGTCCTATCTGCTGGCCGGGGAAAACACCGGCTCGAAGTATCAGAAGGCGCTCACGCTCGGCACGCCGATCATTACGGAAGCAGAATTTCTGGCTATGATCCAGGAGTAACGAAAGAAACGGAGTGGAAATCATGCGAGATTACGCAAAAGAATTTGAAAACCGCGTCGCCTTTATCCGCGACCTGCTCAAGAGGAGCGGCGCGCAGGGCATCATCTACGGCAACAGCGGCGGCAAGGACAGTGCGCTCGTCGGCATCCTCTGCAAGGCGGCGTGCGACAACACGGTCGGCATCATGATGCCGTGCGCCTCTAAGCGCAACTTCGGCGAGGATATGAGCGACGGTCTGGCCGTGGCCGAGCAGTTCAACATCGAGACACGCACGGTCGACCTCACGGCGGAAAAGGAGCTCGTCATGCAGACGCTCTCCGCCGTCACGACGCTCAACCAGATGGCAACGTCCAATATTGCGCCGCGTCTGCGCATGCTCACGCTCTACACGATCGGTGCGGCAGAGGGACGCCTCGTCGCCGGGACGGGTAACCGCAGCGAGGCGTACATGGGCTACTTCACGAAGTGGGGCGACGGTGCATATGACTTTAACCCCATTGCTGACCTGACCGTGACGGAGATCTATGAATTCCTGACGTGGCTGCACGCGCCGGAAAACATCATCCGCAAGGCGCCGTCTGCCGGGCTCTTCGAGGGACAGACGGACGAGCAGGAGATGGGCGTGACCTATGCTGCCATCGATCGGTACATCCTTACCGGCGAGGCCAACGAGCACGACAAGGCCATCATCGACCGCTACCATAGCCGCAGCGAGCACAAGCGCCGCCCGGCCGCGACCTACCACGCCGAATGATACAGTATTTTGATACCCACGCGCATTACGACAGCGGAAAGTTCAACGCCGACCGCGACGAGGTGCTGCGCGCCGTGCATGACAGCGGCGTCGCGCTCGTGGTCGACCCCGGCGACAGCGGCGTCACGTCGGAGCGTGCCGTTGCGCTGGCACAGGCGCACGATTTTGTCTATGCCGCCGTCGGCTGGCACCCGGAGGAGGCCGACAGCTGGACGGACAGCAGTCTTGCGCACATCCGCACGCTGGCGGCGCAGCCGAAGGTCTGCGCCATCGGCGAGATCGGGCTGGACTATTACTGGGACGCATCCACAAAGGTGAAGCAGGAGCGGATGTTCCGCGCGCAGCTGGAGCTTGCGCTCGAGCTGGATCTGCCGGTCATCGTGCATGACCGCGAGGCGCACGGCGACAGCCTGCGCATCGTGTGCGACTATCCGCAGCTGCGCGGTGTGTTCCACTGCTATTCCGGCAGCGTGGAGATGGCGCGCGAACTGCTGCGCCGCGGCTGGTATCTCGGCTTTGACGGGCCGATCACATACAAAAATGCCGCCAAAGCGCCCGAGGTGATCGCCGCCTGCCCGGTGGAACGCATCCTGCTGGAAACGGATTCCCCCTATCTCGCGCCCGTGCCGAATCGCGGCAAGCGCAATGATTCACGCAACCTGCCCTTCATCGCCGCGCGTGTCGCGCAGATCAAGGGCATGATGATAGACCAAGTCGCGGAGGTAACACTGCAAAATGGAAAGAAACTCTTTGATCTCTGAGCGCTATCTGCTGCGCGGCGCGCCGAACGCGCGCGACCTCGGCGGCCTGCCGACGATGGACGGGCGCAAGGTGCGCACAGGGCTGCTGCGCAGCGGCGAGCTTGCGGGCATTACGGACGCCGATGCGCACACGCTCAGCCAATACCCGCTGCGTACGGTCATCGACTTTCGCACCGATCTGGAGCGGGAGCAGAAGCCGGACCGTGTCCTTGCGGGCGTGCGCTATATCCACTGTCCGATCGTGCAGCAGACGGCGACCGGGCTGACGCGCGAGGAGCACGCCGACCCCTACGCCGCCGTTGTCGCGCACGCAAAAACGATGGCGGGCAAGGAGCGGGCGTTCATGTGCGCGATGTACCGAAGCCTTGTCACGCACGACTACTCGATCGCGCACTACCGGCAGTTTTTTGCCCATCTGCTCGCGCAGACGGACGGAGCGCTGCTCTACCACTGCTCCGCGGGCAAGGACCGCGTCGGCGTCGGCACGATGCTGCTGCTGACGGCGCTGGGCGTGGACTGGCCGGTCATCGTGGAAAACTATCTGATCACGAACGAGCGCATGGCCGCCACGACCGACTGCCTGCTGACGGCGGTCAAGGACTATGATCTCACGGAGGCAGAGCGGGACGTGATCCGCACGTTTGACAGCGCGGATGCGGAGTTTCTGACCGCCGCGCGCGATGCGGCTGCGCAGCGCTGCGGCAGCATGGACGCCTTCCTGTCGCAGGCGCTCGGCGTCGGCGCGGCCGAGCGGGAGGCGCTGCGTGCACGCTGGCTGACCGAATGATAAAAGCAATCGCAGAAAAAGCGGCGTGCCGCCCGATCGGGGCGGCACGCCGTTTATGATATCGTGCGTATCAGGTCTTTGGAATTTGATCTGCAAGGAAGATCATCACGGGGTCTTCCTCTGCGCGGACATAGGGCGCTCTCGGCGCGCGAAACAGCGTCGACTCCGGCAGCACCGTACTGAGCACGACGTGGAAGGTCGTGCCGTTCCAGGCGTTGCTCTCGAGCAGGATCGTGCCGTTGTGCTTTTCTGCGACACCGAGCGCGACGGTGAGGCCGAAACCATTGCTGCTCAGGTCGGAAAAGTCCACGCCCGTCACGCGCAGCGGGATGAAGATTGTCCCGAGCTTCGCCGGAGCGATGCGTGTGCCGTCGTCACAGATGATGATGTCTGCGCGGTCACCCTCCTGTGTGACGGTAATGTGGATGCGGTCGCCGCGCGAGCAGCGCTCCATGCAGTTTGCGATGATGTTGAGCAGCATCCGCTGGATGAGCGCCGTGTCGAGCGCGCACTCGATCGGCGCTTCCGGAATGTGCACGTCGAGCACGATGCCGTTGTCGTCGGCGATCGACTGTATGTTTTCCAGCAGCATCCGGCATTCCGCGCCGAGATCGCATAGCTGCGGTGCGAATGCGAGCGACCCGTCGCTCAGCCCGGAGGCGGTGGAGGCATTGAGCGCAAAGCGCAGCAGCCGGTAATAAAACCGCTTGAGTTCGGCTGCATTGTGGCGAAAGTGCACGTCACTCAGCTGCATGCCGTAATCATGGAAGTACGTCGTGAGCGTGTGCAAGCCTGACAGCGACGTCAGAAACGGTGCAAACTGTGCGCCTGCGCGCAGCGTGTTTTCGTCCTGCGGCTCAAGCGAGAAGAGCCGGAACGCGCCGAATGATGTCACGGATACGATGACATGGCGCTTGCCGACCATGACGGAGGTCACAAATTCCGTCGCCGTGGCCTCGGTAATGTGATCCGGCAGCAGCTCGGAGAGCTTGTGATTTGTACGGTCGCCGCGAAAGAGCTCCTGCGCCGCCGGATTCATAAATGCGATGAACTGCTCCTGCGCACCGAGCACGGCTGTCGTGCTCATGGAAAACAGTGTGCTGAGCGAGTCGATGATGTGCGTATTGCTCATTTTCCGATCCCCCCTGAGATGTATTAAAAATCAGTATAGCAGAGCTCGTCAATAGATACAAGTTTTTGCGAAAATCTGAACGAAAAATTGTCACTTGTGATCGACTGCGCATCGTGAATTGGAAAGAATGTGGTTGCGCTTTTTCCGGATTTGATATAAAATAGACCCGTAAGAAAATGCGCTGCGTGCTGTGCGCAGCAGATCTAACAGGAGGAACGAGTATGATTAGAATTGGCATCAATGGCTTCGGCCGTATCGGCCGTTTGGCATTCCGCGCCGCGATCTGCGCTGACGATATTGAGGTCGTCGCCGTCAACGCTCCGGACAAAACGCCTGAGCAGCTGGCATATACCGTGAAGTATGACTCCGTGCACGGCCGCTTCAATGGCACCGTTGATTTTGAGGAAGGCGAAAACCCGGCTCTGATCGTCAACGGCAAGCGTGTTGCGCTGCTCAACAACCGTGACGCGAAGCTCCTGCCCTGGGGTGAGCTGGGCGTTGAGTATGTGCTCGAGTGCACCGGCGCGTTCCTGACCAAGGAAAAGGCGCAGGATCATCTGGATGCCGGCGCGCAGGTCGTCGTGCTCTCCGGCCCGTCCAAGGACGACACGCCGATGTTCGTCTGCGGCGTCAACCTCGACGCTTATACCCCCGACATCAAGATCGTGTCCAACGCTTCCTGCACTACCAACTGCCTTGCGCCGCTGGCCAAGATCATCAACGACAACTTCGGCATCGTCGAGGGCCTCATGACCACCGTCCACGCCGATACTGCCACCCAGCAGGTCGTTGACGGCTTCTCCAAGAAGAACTGGCGCCTGTCCCGCGGCGTGCACGGCAACATCATCCCGCCCAGCACCGGCGCTGCCAAGGCTGTCGGCAAGGTCATCCCGGCTCTGCAGGGCAAGCTGACCGGCACCTCCATGCGTATACCGAGCGCGGACGTGTCCATCGTCGACCTGACCTGCCGTCTGGAGAAGGCTGCGACCTATGAAGAGATCTGCGCCGCCGTCAAGGCTGCCGCGGAAGGCCCGATGGCCGGCGTCGTCGAGTATGTTGACGACGAGGTCGTCTCCTCCGACTTCATCACCGATCCGCACACCAGCATCTTCGATGCCAAAGCGGGTCTGGCGCTCAACGATCACTTCGTCAAGCTCATGGCTTGGTACGACAACGAGTGGGGCTTCTCCAACAAGATGCTCGACCTGACGCGCCACATCGACAGCGTCCGCAAGGCCTGATCGAAAAAATTCAACTGCAAATCAAGGGAATGCGTCGCGTTCCCTTGATTTTTTCTGCGTGTTCGTGTAAAGTATAGCGGCACGTGAAATTTCAGCGGGGAGGGAGCGCGTTTTGCAGGAAAACAGCAAGCAGAACTATCTCCACGGCGCGGCCATTATGGCGGCCGGCGTGGTGGTCACCAAGATCCTCGGCGCGATCTACAAGATCCCGCTCGGCAATATCCTCGGCGACGAGGGGTATGGATACTTTTCCGTCGCTTACAATATCTATTACTTTTTTCTCACGATGGCTACGGCGGGCATGCCGGTCGCGCTCTCGCGCATGATCAGCGAGGCGGACACGCTCGGCCGTCCCATGCAGGCGCGCAAGATCTTCCGCGTTGCATGGCTGACGTTTGCGATCTTCGGCATTCTGCTCGGGCTGGTCATGTTCCTGTTTCCGACGGAGCTGGCCGGGATGCTCAACAACGTCCGCGCGGCGCAGAGCATCTGGGCGCTGTCCCCGGCGCTCGTGCTTGTGTACCTGACGAGCACGTACCGCGGTTATGCACAGGGCATGAGCAATATGAAGCCGACCACTGTCTCACAGATCCTTGAGGTCGTGGGCAAGGTCGCTGTCGGTCTGGTGCTCGCGTGGAGCTTTACGCGCGCGGGCAAAGGGCTGCCGGTCGCCTCGGCGGGCGCGATCTTCGGCGTCACGGCGGGCGGTGCATTCGCGCTCATCTACGTCTCGATCTATAAGCACCGGCACTATCCGGACAAACCGGTCGCCGACCCGGACGTTCCGGACTCTGCCGGCCGTATTCTCGGCACGCTGCTGCGCATCAGTATCCCGATCGCGCTCGGCTCAAGCGTTTTGAGCATCATCAACCTCGTCGACACCAAGCTCATCATGTACCGTCTGCAGACGGCGCTGGGCTATTCGGAGACATACGCAAACATTCTCTACGGCGTCTACGGGAAAACGCTGACACTCTTTAACCTTCCGGCTGCGTTCGTGACGCCGATGACGATCAGCATCGTTCCGGCGATTGCTGCCGCGGTTGTGCAGAAGAAGTTTGCACAGGGACATGATATTGCGGAGTCTGCGCTGCGCATCTCGGCGGTCGTCGCCATGCCGATGGGTGTCGGGCTCGCCGTGCTCTGCGACCCGATCGTGAACGTGCTCTATCCGAACAGCAATGACGCCGGGCCTATGCTGCTGATGTTTTTGGGGCTTGCGTCTGTGTTCGTGTGCATTTCACTCATCACAACGGCCGTCCTGCAGGCGACCGGGCATGAGCTGTGCCCCGTGTGGTCGATGCTGGCAGGCGGCGTGACCAAGGTCGCGGTCAACTGGTTTTTGATCGCAGTGCCGGAGCTCAACATCGTCGGCGCGCCGATCGGCACGCTCGCGTGCTATGTGGTCATCTGCATCATGAACTACATCTTCCTGTGCCGCACGCTGCATGAGCGGCTGCATATCGGGCGCTGCCTTGCGCGTCCGCTGCTGAGCACACTGCTCATGGCGGTCGTAGCCGGAGGCGTGTATGCCGGGCTCAGCGCTGTCATAGGCGGCGACCTGAGCTGGAAGCGAGTGGCGCTGGCTATGCTCGCGGCGATGGCCTGCGCGGTCGTGACGTATCTTGTCGCAGTGGTCAAAACGCGCGCCATCACGCTTGCGGATATGCAGCTGATCCCGCGTGGTGAAAAGCTCGCCAAAGTCCTGCATATCAGATGACATAACACCGAAAACCCTGAATTTTCAATGGTTTTTTCAAAAAAGGGTTGCAGAAGGAGCAAAATTGTGTTAGATTTTCTCTGCAAAGAAAGCTATGACCTGCGCGACTTCGTTGCGCTCGTCTCGTACCTGCGTTCGCCGAACGGCTGCCCCTGGGATCAGGTGCAGACGCACGAGAGCATCCGCCGCAACTTCCTCGAGGAGACGTATGAGGCCTGTGAGGCGATCGACGCCGGAGACCTTGTGCATATGCGCGAGGAGCTGGGCGACGTGCTCATGCAGGTGCTGTTTCACACGGATATTGAGCGTGAGGCCGGGCATTTTGATATTGACGATGTGGCAGACGCTGCCTGCAAAAAGCTCGTTTACCGGCATCCGCATGTGTTCCGGCGCGACGAGCCGGATGCGCCGGACTGGGACACCATGAAGCAGCGCGAACGCGCGCAGACAACCACCGCCGAGGCGATGGACAGCGTGGCGCGCAGCCTGCCGGCGCTCTGGCGCTGCGATAAGATCCAGGCCAAGGCCGCCAAGACCGGCTTTGAATGGCCGGATGTACATGCGGCGCTTGATAAGGTCGATGAGGAGACGCGCGAGCTGCGCGCAGCCGTGGCCTCCGGCGATACGGAGGCGATCGGTGACGAACTGGGCGACCTGCTCTTCGCCGCCGTGAAGATTGCACGTTTTGCGGGCATCGATCCCGAGCAGGCGGCACACGCCGCGTGCGAAAAATTCATCCGCAGGTTTTCCGCCATGGAGACCGCGGCCGCAAACGACGGTACGGCGCTTGAACAGTGCACGCTTGCGCAGATGCTCACGCTCTGGCAGCAGGCAAAGCAGACCGTCAGTGCGGAACAGGAAAGCAGGAAATCTGCACGGCAGTGAGAGACCCGTGCGGGATTCTATAAAATGGCATATGCCAACACAAACATGAAGTAGGAGGATTACCATCATGAATAAGGCAGAACTGATTGCTGCAGTTGCTGAAAAGACCGGTCTGTCCAAGAAGGACAGCGAGAAGGCCGTCAACGCGGCGTTCGACACCATCGCCGCGAACCTCGAGGTCGGCGAAAAGGTGCAGCTCGTCGGCTTCGGCGTGTTTGACATCAAGGAGCGCGGCGCCCGTATCGGCCGTAACCCCAAGACCAAGGAAGAGATCGAGATCCCGGCAACGCGCGTGCCTGTTTTCAAGGCGGGCAAGGTGCTCAAGGACGCGGTTTCCAAATAAGAACGATGTGAAACGCTCCGGGATGACCGGAGCGTTTTTGTCAGGAGGAGCTCTATGCGTCTGGATAAATATCTGAAAGTTTCGCGCCTCATCAAGCGCCGCACGGTGGCAAACGACGCCTGCGACGGTCAGCGTATCACGGTCAACGGCCGCACGGCGAAGGCATCGTATGACGTCAAGATCGGCGACGTGATCGAGATCGCCCTCGGACAGCGCACCGTAAAGGTGGAGGTGCTCGCCGTCACGGAGAACGCAAAAAAAGACGATGCTGCGGCCATGTACCGCGAGCTCGCCGAATAATGCGCGCAAAAAACCGCCGCTCTGAACAGAACGGCGGTTTTGCTGTATGTCAGATCATGTATTTGGTAATCTCGCTGCCGGTCGCTGCAGGATCCATGCTCAGAGACAGGGTGAACTGAATGTGCTCGCGCTCGGAGAAATCATTCAGCCATGCCAGGAACTCTGCGATCTGCTGCTCGGAAATCTCGGAGAGCATCTTCGTAAAGTTGTCGATAAACACATGGGTGATGTCGTAGTTGCCGGCATGCAGGCCGCTGAGGAAGCCCTTGAAGAAATCGTAAGAGCCCATCGCGTTGGCGTAGTCGCAGGCGTAGATCAGGCGCGCCTGATACGGAATATCGTAGGTGAGTTTTTTATCCTTTTCAATGCACACGACAGAACCGGTTTCCTCACGGACGGCCGTGGCGACCATTTCCACCAGACGTTTTGTTTTGCCGGAACCTTTGAGACCCATGATCAGTTGGACCATATGTCAATCACACTCCTTTTGAAAGTCAGGGCGGCGCCCTGTGTCTAGATTATCACGTTTTCGCGCTGACTGCAACGATAACTTTTCAGTTTGCCTCCGGTTTGCCGAGCAGGGAGAACATATTCTTCTTGTACGCCTCCACGCCGGGCTGGTCAAACGGGTTGACGCCGGACATATAGCCCGAAATGGCACACGCGAGCTCGAAGAAGCACACGAGCCATGCAAAGCCTGCCTCGTCGCGCTTCGGCACGCGCACCTCGAGATTCGGAACGCCGCCGGTGATGTGTGCGGCCTTCACGGCCTCCTGTGCCATGCGGCTGATGTCGCTGAGCTTGCGCCCGGCGAGATAGTTGAGCCGGTCGGGATCGCCCATGGCAAAGGGAACGCTGAATTCATTGAGCGGCTGCTCGAAGGAGACGACGGTCTCCATGAGCGTGCGCGGTCCGTCCTGAATATACTGACCCATGGAGTGCAGGTCTGCGTTGTATTCGACGGAGGCGGGGAAGATGCCGATGCCGTTTTTACCCTCGCTCTCACCGTAGAGCTGCTTCCACCACTCGGCCATGAACCGGAACGACGGTTCGTAGCAGGCGAGGATCTCGGTCGTCTTGCCGAGCCGATACAGGTGCTGGCGCGCGGCGGCATACTGCCACGCGGGGTTTTCGGGCGACTGCGCGCTCATGGCGGTGAAGGCTTCGATCGCCTCACCGATCACGGTCTGCACGTCGATGCCGGCGGCGGCCATCGGCAGCAGGCCGACAGCGGACAGCACACTGTAGCGCCCGCCGACGTCATCGGGCACGACGAACGTCTCCCAGCCCTCTTCGTCGGCCATCTGCTTGAGCACGCCGCGGTGGGCGTCCGTCGTGGCGAAGATGTGCTTTTTGGCCTTCTCCGTGCCGTACTTTGCCTCCAGCAGACCGCGGAACATCCGGAATGCGAGCGCGGGCTCAAGTGTTGTGCCGGACTTGGACACGACGTTGATGTCAAAATCCAGATCGCCCAGTTCCTCGAGCAGGTGCATCAGCGCGTCCGGCGACAGGGAGTTTCCGGCGAAGAGGATCTTCGGGTCGCCGGGCTGCGGGTGCGGCCGCAGCAGCTCCACGGCGCCCTTCGCGCCGAGATACGACCCGCCGATCCCCACGACGACCAGCGCCTGCGCACGGCCCCGGATGCGCGAGGCGGCGGTGAGGATCTGCTTGAGCTCACCGTTCTGGATGCGTCCCGGCAGGTCGAGCCAGCCGGTGAATTCCGCGCCGGCGCCCGAGTGCTCGAGCAGGGCGCGGTGCGCCCGTGCAGCGGCCGCATAATCCGGCCCCGCGGGGTCAAAAAATCCGGCAGCGCCGGAAAGGTCTACTTTGATCATAGCGATCCCTTCTCTCATAAAGGATATCTCCAGTATACACGATAATCCGGATTTCGCAACCGTTATCTGCCGCTCACAGCGCGCGCAGCACCCGCAGCCAGAGGTGTGTCGTCGTGATGCGCGCAGCGCCGTCGGGAACGGTAAGCGGGATAACGGTCGTGTCCCCGTCGCTGTCGGTCACGGTCACGGTGCCGACTTGTGCGCCCGGCGGCAGCGGCGCGCACAGGTCTTCATCGAGTGCAATGTCAAACTGCGGCGCTGCTGCGTTCTTGCGCACGAGGATGGTGTCTGCGCCGGAGAGCACCGGCTGCACGCTGTCGGTCTCAGCAAAGCGCACGCGCACGGGCGGGATGACAATGCCGGCTGCAATGGGGCAGTGCGCATAGTTGGCGAAGGCATAGTCGAGCAGTGTCCGCGCGTCCTGGAAGCGTGCGGCTGAGCTCTCGGCGTGCAGCACGACGGCGATGTACTCCACGCCGTCGCGCTCGGCGCTGGCGGATACGCAGTGCATGGCCTGCTTTGTATAGCCGGTTTTCAGCCCGGTCGCGCCGGGGTAGCCGTGGATGAGCTTGTTGGTGTTTGCGAGCCCAAAGCGCCCGTCACGCACGGTGTCCATCCAGATGGTCGTGTAGTCGCGGATGCGCGGGTATGCCAGCAGTGCGCGCGACATGACGGCAATGTCCCGCGCGGTCGTGTAGTGCGCGGGGTCGTCGGTCAGCCCGGTGGAATTGAGAAAGTGCGTGTTTTCCATGCCGAGTGCCTGCGCGCGCTCGTTCATACGTTTGGTAAAGGCCGCCTCCGAGCCGCAGATATGCTCGGCCATGGCGACGGCGCAGTCATTGGCGGAGCTCACGGCGATGCATTTGATCATCTCGTCGACGGTCATCTGTTCTCCCTCCCTGAGCCAGATCTGGCTGCCGCCCATGGCGCACGCGTTGGCGCTTGCGGTGACCACGGCGTCCGTGGAGAGCTGACCGCTGTCGAGCTGCTCGAAGATGAGCAGCAGTGTCATGATCTTCGTCACGCTCGCGGGGGAGAGGCGCTCGTCGGCGTTCTTCTCATAGAGCACCGTGCCGGTCTCGCGCTCAATCAGGATCGCCGACGGTGCGCCGATGCTCAGCTCCTCCTCTGACGGCTGCTCGAGCGCCGCCGCGGGCGTGCACAGCAGCAGCACCGTGAGCAGCAGGGAGATCCATTGCTTCATGTTATCCGCCCCTTTCGTTGCTTTTCCATACCAGCCTATGCCGCGCCGCGGCGGAAAAGCAGTCCGTGTCCCCACAATTTGCACAGCCTTTTGCACATTGCGGTGTTCAGAGCGTGTCAAGATGCGCCGCTTCCTGTCGCAAATGTGCGAAAAGCTCAGCATTACCCGCTTGACGCTTCGAGTGCATGATAGTAAAATATAGAGCGTTACTGACAGCACCGACAGGCGCCGGTAGGCGCGATGGGAGAACGATTTATGAAGCGTTTTGATCCGAAAAACAAATATTTCGGCTGGGGCATCACGGCGTTCGGCGTGATCGCGTGTTCGATCCTGTTTTTCATGCTCCTGCAGCACGGAAAATCGATCAGCGGCGCGATCGGCACGCTCATTAGCATCCTCAGTCCGATCATCTGGGGCATGGTCATCACGTACCTGCTCTGGCCGCTGGTGAAAATGTTCCAGCGCAAGCTCTTTGAGCCGCTGCTTCAGAAGATCCGGCCCAAAAAGCCTGTGAGCAAGTCGCTTGCGCGCGGTTTGTCCGTCGTGCTGGCGATCCTGGTCGCGCTGGTTTTGATTGCCGCGCTCGTCTGGCTCATCATCCCGCAGCTCTATACGAGCATTGAGAGCATCGTGCTCAACTCCCAGCAGTATTACGACACGATCACCGGCTGGATCAATCGCTTCTTTGAAAACAACCCCGAGGTGGAAGAGGCGCTCCTCGCGGCGACCGGAAAAGCTTCCGACAGCCTGCTTGACTGGGCAAAGACGGCGCTGCTGCCGTCCATGGGCAAGGTTGTCACGAGCCTGACGACCGGCATCTATGCCGTTTTGCGCGGCATTCTTGACGTGCTCATCGGCTTCGTTGTCGCCTGCTATGTCCTGTCGAATATGGAGCTGTTTCTGGCAAAAGCCAAGATGGTACTCTACAGCATTTTCCCTCTCCGCTCCTCCAAGCGCATCCTCAAGGCCATCCGTTTTACGGATACGGCGTTCATGAGCTTTATCAGCGGCAAGGTCATTGACTCTGCCATCATCGGTGTCATCTGCTATATCTGCTGTGCGATCATGCGCATGCCGTATGTCGTGCTCGTGAGCGTGGTCGTCGGCGTGACGAACATCATCCCGGTTTTCGGCCCGTTCATCGGCGCCGTGCCGACTGCACTCATCATTCTGCTTGATTCGCCGATGAAGTGCCTGATCTATGTCATCTTTATCCTTGTCCTGCAGCAGATCGACGGCAACATCATCGGACCGAAGATCCTCGGCAGTTCCACCGGTATCAACGGCTTCTGGATCATGTTTGCCATCCTGCTCGGCGGCGGCCTGTTTGGCTTTATTGGCATGCTGCTGGGCGTGCCGGTGTTCGTCGTGATCTATGCCGGCCTGGAGAAGCTGGTCAATAACGGGCTGAAAAAACGCGGCCTCCAAACAGAGACCGCGGAATACATGAATCTGGATTATATCGACGATGCCACGCTGCGCCCGGTGCGTCTGCCGACGGAGGCACCGCACGCAGCGCTCAAGGAAACGAAGGATGATTCAGTGAAGTGACGGGAAGAGGGTCTGCTTGGCGTCGCGCAGCGCATCGCACAGCGCGTCGATATCTTCCCGCGTGGTGTAGCGCGAAAAGCTGATGCGCAGTGCGCCGTCGATCACGTTGGACGGCAGCCCGATCGCCTCAAGAACATGGCTCCGCCCGCCCTTTTTGCAGGCGGAGCTTTTTGATGTGTAAATCTCGCGCGCCTCGAGGAAGTTCATCAGCACCTCGCTCCGGTAGCCGGGCAGAGAGATGCTGAGAATGTGCGGCGCGCCGCCGCCGATGACAGTCACACCCTCCACCTCGGCCGTCAGCCGGTCGATGGCGTGCGTGCGCAGCTCGGCCATGGTTTTCACCGCCTCGGCCATTTTTGCACTGCCGATCTCTGCCGCGACGCCGAAGGCGGCGATCTGCGGCGTTGGTTCCGTGCCGGCGCGGATGCCGCGCTCCTGACCGCCGCCGTGGATGTAGGGCGGCAGCTTCAGCCCGCTGCGGATGTAGAGCGCGCCGATGCCCTTTGGCGCGTGGATCTTGTGACCGCTGATGGTGATGAGGTCCGCGCCGAGCGTTTTGGCCGAAAACGGCACCTTCAAAAAGCCCTGCACCGCGTCCGTATGCAGCAGCGCAATGCTGTTTTCTGCTTTCAGCATCCGGGCGACGGCGGCGATGTCGTTGATTGCACCTGTCTCGTTGTTGACCATCATGAGCGAGACGAGGATCGTGTCCGGCCGCAGCGCCGCGCGCACACGCTCAAGCGGGATCGCTCCTGCGCCGTCCGGCTGCAGGCGCGTGATCTCGTAGCCCTCTTTTTCCAGAAAGTCGAGCGATTTACGCACCGCGTCATGCTCCACGGCAGAGCTGATGATGTGCTTGCCGCGCCGGCGCATTGACCGCGCGCCGGAGATGAGCGCCCAGTTGTCGCCCTCGGAGCCGCAGGACGTGAAGTATACCTCGTCCGGCCGGCAGCCGAGCGCCCCGGCGATCTGACCGCGCGCCTTGTCCACGGCGGCCTTGGCCTCGCGGCCGAGCTTGTAGGTCGTGCTCGGATTTCCGAAGCACTCCGTCATCATATGTACTGCCGCTTCCGCTGCCTCCGGGCAGACACGGGTCGTTGCGGCATTGTCCAGATAAACCATGATTTCTTACCTCGATTTGGAGATGTTTTTATGCACTATATTATAACCGCCCTCGGCTGCAAGGTCAACCAGTATGAAGCGCAGGCGATCGAAACGCTGCTGCACCCGCACGGATTTACGGCCGCAGGGGAGGGAGATCCGGTCGACCTGATCGTCGTCAATACCTGCGCCGTCACGGCGGAAGGCGGGCGCAAGTCGCGCCAGATGATCCGCAAGCTGCGCGAGGAGCACCCGCAGGCACTGTGTGCCGTGTGCGGCTGCTGGTCGCAGCTCAGCCCCGAGGATGCCGCCGCCATCGGCGCCGATGTCGTGCACGGCAGCGGCAGCAAGCAGGCGTTCGTGGATGATATTCTGCGCGCATTTCGTGAGCATACGCCCGTCACCTGCGTCGATAACCCGTTCCGGCGCTTTGACTTTGAGCCGCTGCCTGCCGGCGCTGCCTATGGCCGCACGCGCGCGATGCTCAAGATCCAGGACGGCTGCAACAACTTCTGTACCTATTGTGTCATCCCGTATACGCGCGGCCGCATCCGCAGTCTTCCGCCGGATGAAATGGCGCGGCAGGCTGCGCATCTGGCCGAGGAGGGCTACCGTGAGCTTGTGCTGACCGG
>ERZ1673747.1536-NODE-1536-length-22599-cov-5.678939_pt1 | contig 22599 bp, 17 predicted proteins | sample MGYA00580220_ERZ1673747 | MGnify/ENA primary metagenome ERZ1673747 (study PRJEB41218, sample SAMN15661769) | gut metagenome | host: Homo sapiens | place: Canada: London | collected 2015-08-20/2019-03-30 | study: EMG produced TPA metagenomics assembly of... | reverse complement strand
CAACGCCATCGTTGATGCGCACAGCAGGAGTTTCGCGGTCGTCCGGTCCGAACGTATTGTCAACGATCTTGCCATAGACAAAGTAGCCGATGATCAGGAGCGCCAGACAGAGTAAGAAACTAATCATACCAGAAACCTCCTTTTATCGTCCGTGCCCGGAGCCCCATTCTGCCCCGTCACGGCCATTCCTTGGCCCTATGTTAACACAATCTTCATAAATCTGGTAATATCCTTCCAGAATGGCCCTTATATCAAAAACTATATAAGTCAGCCGTTCCCGGGAATCCCGGCAAATATTTTTTAACGTATCCTCGTCAAAACTTCTTTGCCGAAATCGTTTCAGCGGGTGTTTTTCCGTTTTTAGTACACCCTGCCAAACTTTTTGGCATATTTTTGTGCATCTTGTCTGCATTCCTGTTCTTTTTGCCGCAATTCGTTGTTTTTCTGCACAAGAAAAAACCGTCTGCCGGACGGCCCGGCAGGCGGCTTTTGTGGTTGTGAATGGGTATCGAGAGGGTTAAAGAGGGGGAAATGTCAATTATGCAGTCTTTTTCACCGTCTGCTTTTTGGTCGCATAGATGAACAGCGCCAGCATGGCGATCGCAAAGAGGATGCCCACCGGGTAAGCAACTGCGGTGTTATAGACGATAGCGCCCTCAGCAGTCTTATGGTTCAGCAGGCCGCCCAGGCACTCGGGAGCCAGCACGAAGTAAGTAGCGGACACGGCACTCATAAAGGTGGCGGGCACTGCGGTGATCCAGTAGTTCTTTTTCTCCTTGAACAGGTACATGGAAGCAGCCCACAGAACGATCATGGCCAGCGTCTGGTTGGTCCAGCTGAAGTAGCGCCAGATCACGGTGTAGTTGATGAAGCCCAGCGCGTTGCCAATGCCCAGGAATGCGCCCACGCCCAGCACGGGGATGCAGAGCTTCAGGCGGTTGCCGTAGCTGTCCTGATCGATCTTGAACCAGTCGGCCAGGGTCAGGCGGGCGGAACGGAAGGCGGTATCGCCGGAGGTGATGGGGCAGACGACCACGCCGATCATGGCCAGTGCGATGCCCACGCCGCCCATGGTCTTGGAGCAGACATCATAGATGGCCTTGGATTGACCCATTGCCAGTGCCTGTGCCAGACCGGTGTTCAGGCCATCAGTGACCTCGTACAGAGAGCAGCCTGCAGCGGCCCAAATCAGGGCAATGACACCCTCGCAGACCATGGCACCGTAGAACACAAAGTGGCCCTGCTTCTCACTCTTCATACAGCGGGCCATCAGAGGCGACTGGGTGGAGTGGAAGCCGGAGATCGCGCCGCAGGCAACCGTGATGAACATAAAGCTCCAGATGGGCGTGCCCGACGGGTGCATGCTGCCGAAGTGATCCCAGATCTCGGGGATGGTATAGGCAGGGTTGGTGAAGATGCCAAAGATGACACCGATGGCCATGATGATGAGGCAGATGCCGAACACGGGGTAGATCTTGCCGATGACCGCATCGATGGAGATAAAGGTCGCGATGAAGTAGTAGGTCAGAATGATGACCAGCCAGAACAGCAGCGAAGTCATCACGCCGGATGCGCCGCTCTGGCTGCACAGCTCAACGATCAGACCGGCAGGGCCGACGGCAAACACGGTGCCCACCATGATCAGCAGCACAACAGAGAACACACGCATCACGTTCTGCATCACAGGGCCTAAGTATTTGCCGGTGATCTCCGCGATGGAAGCACCGTCGTTGCGCTCACTCATCATGCCAGAGAAGTAGTCATGCACACCACCGGCAAAGATGGTGCCGAAGGTGATCCACAGGAACACCACGGGGCCCCACAAAGCGCCCTGCATGGCACCAAAGATGGGGCCAAGGCCCGCAATGTTCAGCAGCTGGACGAGGAACAGCTTCCACTGGGGCATCACGACATAGTCCACGCCGTCGTTGATGCGCACAGCAGGCGTTTCACGGTCGTCCGGGCCGAAGGTATTGTCCACGATCTTGCCATAGACGAAGTATCCGCCCACCAGGATCGCAAGACAGAGCAGGAAACTAATCATACCAGAAACCTCCTTTTTGCCCCTGCCGGCCGCGGCCCCATTCTGCCGCATACCCGGGGCTCTTTTCTGGCCTCATGGTATCACACTTTTTTCCAGCGGAGAAATATCTTTCCGGCATGGGGCCATATCGTTTCCGATATAGCCGCAAAGAATTTTTGCCGCTTTTCCGTTTATTTTTTGACCATTTATCAGCAAAAATAAAACCGGGCGCTCATTTTCGCCCGGTTTTACATCCATTTATTGGTTTTTCTGTCAATTCTGAAGGGAGCAACCTTTGCCGTGCCTTAGCCGGAAAGCCCCTTTATTTCACGGTGGAAGCCGCTTCCTTGTGGAGCAGATCCACAAAGGCCTGCTCCTCGGGGCGCAGGCGGCCCTTGTCCGGGTAGACCAGCACATCCCGCATCTGCTGGCGCTGGGCCGGGCACTTCTTCAGCACCAGATGGTACTGCTCCAGTGCCCTGCGGGGCATGGGCGATGCCCACATGTAGGCCGTGGGCAGCCGCTGCAGGATCGAGAACTGGCTGCACCGCTCATACACATGGATGCGGCGCTCCGGGTTGACATGCCAGCGCACACCGTCGCCGCCCTCCTCGCCGGGCAGCTGGAAATCATCGTGGAGGATCTCCATATACTTGTCCAGCTCAGACAGGTCGCGGATCGCCTTCCGGGCCAGCGGGCCGTCCCGGTTGGTCAGCAGACTGTATTCAAAATCCATAATGGGTTCCATTTTCAGGCCCCGCCGGGCGCAGTAATGGGTATAGTGCTCGTCATCCTCCACGGCGTACCGCAGCAGAGCCAGATGATACCCCTGCCGCAGGACATGATCCAGTGCCTCCATAGAGCCGCCCTCCCGGATGTGGATGTGGAGCCGCTCAATGGATGCTGCCTGCTCCAGATAATCCACCGCCGCATAGGAGGCATAGGTGGCGTGGGGGATCATTACCCGCAGTTCGGCGCAGCGCTCCTGCTCCTCCTGCACGCTCCGGTCCAGCCGGTCCACCTCCCGCAGCACCCGCTCGGCCTGCTCGATGAAATGCCGCCCCTGCTCCGTGGGGATCATGCCGGTGGATGACCGCTCAAAAATGCGGAGATGGTATTCTTCTTCCAGATTTTTCAGCGCCTTGCTCACGTTGGGCTGAGCGGCATACAGCCGCTTTGCCGCCGCACTCACAGATCCGCATTCCATGATGGCGACGAGATACCGCAGTTCTGTAATGTTCAACTTTTTCTCTCCTTTTGGCGTTTTTATCCCTTGCGCCTAGTTTATCAGGCGGCACACGGGGCTGTCAAGCGTTGACGGGGCCCCGCTGCCGTTTTATAATGTAAGAAACAATCTGCCCGAAAGAGGTCGAAGAGGATGGAAGAAAAAAACTACCGCGTTCTGCGCATTGAGGAGCAGCTTTATGGCTGCGAGGAGCTGCCCGAGGGCCAGCCCGTGCTCTGTGATGTCCTGCTGGAGGCTGCCGACGGCACGCAGCGGGTTCTCCCCTACCCGGATGCCGAGCTGACCCGGCTGGACATCAACGAGGGCAGCACCGTCACCCTGCGGGATCACAGGCTGGCCAAGGCGGCGCACAAGGTCTATTTCACCCGCCACGGCGAGACCGTGTGGAACGTGGAAAACAAGATCTGCGGCATGACTGACAGCCCACTGACCGAAAAGGGCCGCGCCCAGGCCCGGGAGCTGGGCGAAAAGCTCCGGACCAGCGGTCTCCGCATCGATGAGATCCTGTACTCTCCCCTGTCCCGCGCCGCCGACACTGCCCGGGCCATTGCAGAGGCCACCGGCATTCCTGCCCGGTGTGAGCCCCGGCTCCGGGAGCAGTGCTTTGGCCGCTACGAGGGCACGCCCCGGGACGGCGAGGAGTTCCGCATCTCCAAGACCCACTTTGCCGACCGCTACTCCGGCGGCGAGAGCATGATGCAGCTGGCCCAGCGCATCTACAACCTGCTGGACGAGCTCCGGGCCGACACCGACAAGACCTACCTGCTGGTGGCCCACAACGGCATTGCCCGGGTGGTGCAGTCCTATTTTTACGATATGACCAACGAGGAGTACGCGGCGGCAGGCATCAAAAACTGCGAGTTCGTGGAGTTTACATTCTGAACAAAGAAAGGACCCGCCGAGGGTCCTTTCTTTGTTTGCGGTTATTCCGCCTTGCGGTAATGGAACTGCTGGTCTCTGGTGATGAACATGCCGATGCTGACCAGCAAAGCGGCCAGCTCGGCGGCTGTCACGGCCAGCCAGATGCCATCAATGCCCAGCAGGAACGGCAGCAGCAGAACCGCCGCCACCTGGAACAGCAGGGTGCGCAGGAACGAGATGAGTGCACTGGTCACACCGTCGCCCAGGGCCGTGAAGAAGGAGGACGCATAGACGTTGAACCCCATGATGAGGAAGCTCAGGCCATAGAGCCGGAAGGCCCGGGTGGTCAGAATGAGCAGGTTTTCATCATAGCCCACAAAGAAGCGGGCCACATGGGGGATGATGAACATGGAGCCGATGGTCATTATCACCGCAACCACACCGATGAGCTTCAGGCTCTTGCGGTAGAGGTTGTTGACCTCTTTGCGGTTATTGGCACCATAGTGGTAGCTGACGATGGGCGCGCTGCCCACGGCGTAGCCCACAAACACTGCCACGAACAGGAAGGATGCGTACATGATCACACCATAGGCGGCCACACCATCCTCGCCCGCAAAACGGAGCAGCTGATAGTTGTACAGGATGTTCACCAGCGACATGGAAAGGTTGGTCATCAGCTCAGAGGAGCCGTTCACACAGGCTTTCAGCAGCACACCGCCCTCAAACTGCGGGCGGCAGAGGTGGAGCAGGCTGGTGTTTTTCCGGTTGAGGAAGTAGAACACCGGCAGCAGGCCGCCCACCACCTGGCTGAGCATGGTGGCAATGGCGGCACCCTCCACGCTCCAGTGCAGGATGCCCACCAGCAGCACGTCCAGCACCATGTTGGTGCAGCCCGCGCCCACCGTGAAGTAAAAGCCCAGATGCGGCTTTTCGGCGGTGACAAAAAAGCTCTGGAACATATTCTGCAGGATAAAGGTGGGCAGGCTGAGCATCAGCACCCGGCCATAGCGCAGGGCGTAGTCCAGCATCTCACCTTCTGCACCCAGCATCAGGGCCACCGGCCGGAGCAGCAGCATCCCCAGCACGGACAGCACGATGCCGGCGATCAGCGCCGTTGACATAAACAGGCTGAAATAGCGGTCGGCACGGGCTTTATCGCCCTCACCCAGCGTGATGCCCACAATGGCGCTGCCGCCGGTGCCCAGCATGAAGCCCACTGTGCCCACCAGCATGGGCACGGGCATGATGAGATTGACTGCCGCAAAGGCCGTTTTGCCCACAAAGTTCGAGACACACAGTCCGTCCACGATGCCGTAAATGGAAGTAAACAGCATGGTGCCGATGCAGGGCAGCACAAAACGGATCAGCCGTGAATAATCAAAGTGATCCGAAAGTTGGATTTTCTTTTTTGACATGGATTCTCCTTTTTGCAGGGGTGGATCACATCATCCCGCCGGGCCGCCAGCCGGTGCAGTAGCGGGCGTAATCGCGGTCGGCCTGTTTGACGTAAAGGAGGAACTGTTCCCTGCCTTCCTTGTCCGTGACCTGACGGACTTTGGTGGGCAGGCTCTGGCGCTGGAGCAGCTCCAGTTCATCGTTGAGTTCTTCCTCGGTATCAAAAGCGTCCAGCTTGGTCCAGTGGGTGGCAAAGAGCCAGATGTTTGCAAGGGTGTTATTCATATTCAGTCTCCTTTTCCGGAGCATCGGCAAGGATGCCGGCCCGGTAGAACGGCGCAATGGCGTTGGCATCGCCGTGGCGCACGATGGAATAGGTAATGTCGCAGTAGGGCTGGATGGCCGTGCTCTTTTCCACAGTGGAGATGAGCAGAACCTGCAGCTGCAGGCGGCGGAACAGCTCCATCATGGGGCGGATGCGGTCACTGGTCATTTTGCTGAAAGCCTCGTCCAGCAGGACAAGGCGGATGCTGTTCTCGCTCTTCTGGTAGATCTGCAGCAGGCTGGCGCAGATGGCCACATAGAAGGGAGCCTGGTTCTCGCCACCGGAGGAATCGCGGCTGACGCGGGAAAGATAGGCCTGCTGGCCTGAGACGGTGTTGGTCACCTTGATGTCATAGTCCAGATAGGTGCGGTAGTCCACATAATCCGAGAGGGTGGCACCGGAGGTGGTGCGGCCCTCCTGCCGGGCCCGGGTGTTCTCGTCCACATCGGCCATGATCTTTTCCATCAGCGCGTCCACCTGCCGCTCGTAGACGGGGTCGGCGGTGGCGGCAAGGTTGTCCAGCGAGTCGCCATCGGTCATCTGCTGGTTGCCCTTGTCCACAATGACCTGATAGAAGGCGGCCAGCTGGGGGTCACGGCTGGGCTCCAGCTCAAAGCGGTAGACTTCCTCGCCGTAGGTCAGCTGCTCCATCACCTTGTTCAGCTCCCGGAACTGGCGGCGGGCGTTGAAAATATCATCCTTCATCCGGAAGAGGATATCCTTGCGGAAACGGTCCTTGCAGTCCCGCTGTGCCTGCTCCAGCCGGGCGGCGTAGCGTTCCAGATCAATCCGGACAAGGCTGTCGTGCTGGGCGCGGTACTGCTCCACCCCGGCCAGACCCAGCGGATAATCGCAGACGTAGTGCTCGTTGTAATCCCTCTGGGCGGGTTCCAGCGTGGAAGTGAGATACGCTCCCAGGGCATCGTCCAGCCTGGTCTGTGCCTTTTCGGCAGTCTGTGCGGCGGCACGGGCCGTGCGCCCGCCCGTCATCAGGCCCTTTTTGCGTTCCTGTGCCAGAGGCTCCAGCAGCGGATGCTGTGCAAAGAATGCCTCTGCCGCCTCCCGGCTCTGTGCGGCGGTCTCCACCGCCTTACCCTGCTCTGCCTCGCAGGATGCGATCTGCTTTTCGCAGACGCGGATATCGCCGCCCACCTGCTCCACGGCCTTGCGGGCAGTCTCCCATGCGGCTTCCCGGGCTTCTTCCTCACGGTAGAGCTGCTGCAGCATGGGGTTCTCGCGGCAGTCCGCCAGCTTCTGCTCCTGGGCGGCGTAGTCGGCACGGGCGGCATCCAGCGCGGCCCGGCTGGCCCAGAGTTCGGCCAGCTGTTCCAGCGCATGGCCCCGCAGGACGTTCTGGTACTGGTCGTAGGCAGATTTCAGGGTCTTTTCGGTCTGGGCGGCTTCGCGGCAGCGGTCGGCCTGGGCGGCAAGCTGTGCTTCCAGCGCTTCGGCACGTTCCCTGCGGGCATCCAGACCGATATAGCGCTGGGGCCTGCGCAGGCGTTCCAGCCGGAAGGGATGATGGCGCAGCAGGTCCCGGGTGGCGCTGTCGGGGAAATGTTCCAGCGTATCGGGGGTGTCGCAGCAGACGATGCGGCGCAGGATGGTGTCCGCATACTGGGCAGCCAGCGGATTCTCGCTGGTGACCTGGGCGGCAAGGCTGTCGGCGGGGGCCGTCTCCGCATGGCGGTCCGCCTTGCGGATGCCCGGGGTATCCAGCAGGCTGATGGGCCCCACCCGGTCGCCCAGCGCCACAAAGGCGCTCTTGGCGGCGGCATAATGGGCAGGCGGCACAAGGATATCGAACCGGCGGTCACCCAGGCAGGCTTCCACACAATCCTGCCAGCTCTCGTCGGCCACGGTCAGCAGCTCACAGAAGATCTTTGCATCCGCTGTCATGCCGCGGCTTTTCAGCTCGGCATTCACGGCATCCCGCACTTTGGTGGCGGCATCGCCGTGGGGGTAGACCCACTTGCCGCCGGACACGGCGTTCAGCTCGGCCCGCAGGCCCTCCTGCTCTTTTGCCAGATCCGCCGAAGCCTGCCGGGCAGCAAAATACTGCTCCTCCAGCGGCTTTTCGATGCGGGCCAGTGCCTCGGTCAGGGCGGGGAGATGTTCCGCTGTCAGGCGCTGGGGCCAGAGCTCCTTCTCCACCGCAAAGCCGCTGCGGTTCAGCTGGGTCAGCAGGCCGGTGATGGTATCCGCAGTTGCTTCCAGACTGTTCCTTGTCCGGGCTGTTGCATCCAGCGCGCTCTTTTTCCGGGCCAGCTCCTCGGTCAGGACATCCAGCGCCCGGCCCGCGCCGCTGTCACCGGCCGCTCCGTGGGCCGCCAGATAGGCCCGGCGGGCTTCGGCTTCGGCGTTCTTGGCGGCCTCGTATTTTGCGTTCAGATCGGCCAGCTGGCGGCGGCCTGCATCCAGATGGCTCTGCCAGGAGGCATCCTCACCGGCATCCGCTTCGGCGCGGGCCAGCAGGGCCGCGCCCCGGTTGACAAGGGCATCCGTTTCTTTGGCAGCAGCTTCCCGGCCATACGCCACGATCTGTTCCAGTGCGGCGGCACGGGTCTGGGCCTCGGCCAGAACGGCGTGGAGGTTTTCCAGCTCCACCCGGTCGCCCTGCAGCGCTTCCAGATCCAGCTCCGGCTGGGGCAGGATGTACTGGTACAGGAACTCCCGGAAGTTGGGGATTTCGTCCATGCTGGTGCCCATCTGGAACACTTCGTTGAATTTTTTGCCCAGCGGGCTGGAGGCGCGGCCAATGCCCAGGGCACGGCAGATTCGGTCCCGGGCCTCGCTGGGGCTGCGGGTGTAGGACAAGCGGCCCACGGCAGGCTTGAAGTCCTCCTTGGCGCTGGGGGCACCGGTGCGCGGATCAAGGAAGGGCAGCTTTTCCAGCGTGATGCCGTCCTCGGAGATGTACCAGGTCTGGTCGCCGGGGTGGAGCTCCTGCATGGGGCCCTCGGATTCCACCCGGACAGCGATGACAAAGTTTGTCCGCTTGACGGTATCCCAGAACTCGGCACCGATGTATGCCACCGTGCGGCCCGGGCGGCGGTAGGCGTTCTCGCCGCGCTGCTTGGCGTGGACAGAGCCCTGCAGGGTGCGGCCGCTCTTTTTATTGCCCAGGGCATTGAAATTGCGGTTGGTGGTCAGGCAGTAGCGGATGGCATCCAGAATGGTGGTCTTGCCCACCGCGTTGACACCGATCATATAGGTCAGACGGGCACAATCGAAGGTGACATTTTCAAAGTTGTGCCAGTTGATGAGCTTCAGGCGCTTTAATTCGATCATTCTTCTTCCTCCCCGCTGGCATCTCCGTCAGGCCGCTCGTAGAGGGCCAGCTCTTCCCGGGTGCGGCTGCTCTCGGCGGCGGCATCGGCAAGGTCTGCGTCCGGCAGGGCCAGCAGCACGGTGGGGAACACCTCGATGCGGCTGTCCAGACCGGTCAGCCGCCCCACCGGGCGGGCCAGATTGTACCTGCGCAGGGTGCGCATCAGCTCCTCCAGCGTGCGCTGGTCCAGCCGCCGGGGCAGGTTCATCTTCTGCAGCTCTGTCTGCACCTCTTCCACCGTGACCAGCACCTGATCGGCACTGGCGGCAAGGCTCTCCCGCTTTTGCAGGTAGAGCAGGCGGAGCACCAGCAGCAGGATGCTCTCGTATTTCAGCAGCCGGGCCTGGCTGCCCTCATGCTCGTTGACCAGCGCCGCCGCCTGCAGCGGAGCCGGGTAAAGCGTTACCGCATAGCCCAGCGGCGCGAACACGGCCCGCACCTCGGGCAGATGATCCTGCACATAGAGGTATTTTGCCCGCTGATCCTCCACGCCGCCCAGCACAAAGCAGTGGTTGAGCAGATAGTTTGCGGTCTCTTCCAGCATTTTATTCGGTTCGGCCATGGTCAGCGTCCTCCCTGCGGGGTGTCAGAATAAACTCTTCAAACCGGAAGCCGCCCCGTTCGACCCAGTTTCCGGTAAGGGTGATATCGTAAGCCCGGCGCGGCGACTGCGAGTAGGTGTGCAGGCCGATGATGCGGGCAAAATCGCGGGGGTATTCCTCCGCCAGCGTGGAAGCGGCCACCGCACTGCGGGCGGCAAGGGCCTGTTTTGCCAGCAGGCCCACGTTTTCCTCAGTCACTGCCATCCGGGCGTAATCCAGCAGCAGCTGCTGTTCTTTGCGCAGCTGCTCCTCATCCAGCCCGGCCTGCCGCACCGGGGCCAGCGGTGTTTCGCTGCGGGGCGCGGCAGGCGGGTAGAGGGGCTTTGCCCCGAACACCGCCGCCGGGTAAAGGTGCAGATGCTTTGCCACCGGGCCCTCATCCGGCGCAAACAGCTGATCGGGCGTTTTGATCTCCTCGGCATAGCGGCGGAGCAGGGCGGTGACACTGCCCTGCGAGGAGCGGTCGCTCAACAGCAGGAACTGTGCCCGCTGCACGGCCCGCTTGCGGTAGCGGATGTGGCTCTGGTCGATCTGGCGCATCAGGGTGCTCATCTCTTCCAGCGAATCCCGCAGTTTCTGGATGAGGGCACGCACGGCAGGGGCGGCTTCGCCGGGGGCACAGCGCTCCACCCGGGCGTAATCCAGCGCCAGCCGGGGCAGGTGTTCTGCCTCGCAGTCGTCCAGCTCCTCCTCCAGATAGGCACGGTAGTTGAACAGGTTATCGCTGGTCTTGAAGCGGTGGTAAGCGGCGGCCACCACCTTTTCCTCGTACTGGTCGAAGAGCTCCAGCACCTCCTGCGGGGTGCGGTTGCGGGTGAGCCGGTCGATATAATGCCCGATGGATGCGTTCAGCGCCCGCAGGGACTTGTTCAGTGCTTCCAGATCGGAGGCCACCTCCCGCAGAACATTCTCATAGGGGCTCTTTTCCTCCCCGATGTTCTGCAGCAGCTGCCATGCCTTGTACAGCTTGCCGGTGTAGGTGACAACACGCGGGTTCAGGATCTCTTCCAGCGCTTCCAGCAGAGGGGCCACCTCGGGCACAAAGGCAAGGGCAGGCTCTTCCTCATAGCTGCCGGGCTGCTCTTCCAGCCAGCCGGTGCGGCGCAGGCGGAGCAGAAAGCCCAGCGCAAGGGTATGGGGATCCCGGGTGGGCTGTTCGGCTTCGTCGCCCGCGTCATCGGCATCCAGTGCCAGCGGCTTTGCCAGCGCCGCAAAGTAATCCTCGGCCCGGCTCACCGCTTCTGCCCGGGAGATGGAGTAATCCGCCGTGTGGCGGCACTCCTCCCACAGCAGGAGCAGCAGCTCCGCATAAAACGCCCGGTTGGGCCCCGCCAGCGGGCGGAACAGCCGCGGGCTGACCAGTTCAAACAGCTGCATCCAAAGGTTCCTTTCTTTCGACAAAATCTATCTTTTATTGTACCACATTCAGAAGGATTTTGCTACAAATACAAAAAGCCACGGAGGGCGGCCTTTCAGCCACGCTCCGTGGAAAATCACATAATTTGTTTTGCTCAGGCATTTGTATCAATAGCCACCGAGATAGCCATGTAGGTCTGACCATTCACAGCTTTGACAACAACGCCAACCTGTGTCCATTTCGTGCTCTGTGCGATATTCGCGTTTCCAAGATTGCCGCCTTCGGCAATTTTCTGAACAAACTTATTCAGCTTTGTGCCATCATAGTCAAATGTCGTCACAAATGTAGCTGCACACTTACCATCTTTGGGGCCATCAATTTTGAACCAAACCTTAGACGAATAGCCAAACAGATTCAGCGAGAAATTCAAATCTCCATTTGCTACCTCATCAATATGTTGGCTTGCAATCGCTCTGCACTGTGCGTTGTTTTCCAGTTTCTTTCCCTCTGGGCGATTTGCATTGATCGTGCTCATCATCTGAGCTTCTGCCTGAGCCTCAGGGGTCGATGGGGTATCACCGCCGCAGGCGGTGAACAGAACAAGTACCATAGTCGCCGCCAGAATCAAAGCGGCCAGTTTTTTCAGCATTTTCATGTCGGGACCTCCAGTCGTTTTGTTGTGTTTTTCATAATATGCGGGGTGCCTTTCCTTTTTTGAAACAGGACCCCTTCTGGCTTTATTTTATCCAACGACTGTCGCTTTTGTCAATTGCCAGCTTCACCAAACATTTTCTCCTGCTTTTGTTGTTTTTTCCAGAACGAATTTTCGCAAAGATCCTTTGCCGTGCCCGGGGCAAAAACCGGAAAATATTTCCGGCGTTTACACAATTCTACCACGATTTGGTGCTAAACTTAAGGCAATGGGAACCGCCGGGTGCCGTTCCTGAACAAGGAAAAGGAGTTTGCCCCATGCAGCATGGTTCCCTGCGCGCTCCGGTGCGCGTTTTCATGGCAGCAGTTCTTCTGTGCCTGAGCTTTCTGGCCGCGCCAAAGGCTGCGGCGGCACAATTGCAGAATGTGAACGGCATCACGCTGCTGTCCTTCGACAGCCAGCAGATCGTCTCCATCGGCAACCAGACCTCGGGCCGGTGCAGCTGGTACGCCCTGCGCTACGCCCGCACCATTCTGGATGGCAAGCCCTGCTCAGGCAGCGGGATGTGGTCGAACGGCGCGGTATGGTCTGCCGCCGGGTACTACGCTTACAGCGGCTCCCTTTCCGGCTGTCTTTCCCGCCTGTATGAAGAGCTGCAGGCCGGGCGGCCCGTCATCGTACATCTGAAAAACACCGCCGTCAGCGGCGTGTCCAAGCACACCAACCGCGTGACAAGCTATGAATACCATCTCTCCGGCTCCGGCTGGAAAGAGGTCAACTACCCCCACATCGCCACCAGCAGCACCTACGGACACTGGGTGTGCGTGGTGGGCATCTCCCCCACGGCAGACCCCGAAAACCTGCGGGAGAGCGATTTCTATGCGCTGGACCCCGCGCGGGTCAGCGTAAACGGCACACTGGCCGTAACAAAGCTTTTGGATGGCACCATCTGGACTGATAACTCTCCCTTAAAAGTCGCAGCCTGACGCTCCCTTACAAAACACAACAGCCCCCGGAACATGCAGGGTTCCGGGGGCTTCGTGTTTTATATCGGGGGTTACAGCTCCTGATAGGCGCTCATCATGGCGGGGATGAACTGCTTTTTGCGGCTGACCACGCCGGGCAGCGTCCAGCTGCCGTCGGCGGCGGGCCGACTCTCAAAGCCGTTGCTCAACACCTCGGCGGCGTAGCGGCCGGTGCAGATGACCACGCTCTCCTCCTTGGGCACATCGGTCAGCAGCATGTAGAGGTCCTCCACGTTCTGCTTGTTGCGGGCCTCCTCCAGATAGGGCTGGAGCAGCGCCTGGGCGGCCTGCAGGTTCTTGCGGGTCATGTAGCTGCCCTGTGCCACGCCAAAGCGGATATCGCCGCACATGAACACCTTGAAGTCCTGCAAAAAGACCTCTTCGGGGGTCTTGCCGTCCAGTTTTTCACCGGCCTCGAACATTTCGGTGGAAAACTCTTCAATGTCCACGCCTGCGATCTTGGCCAGACGCTTGGCGGCGTTTTCATCCACAGGGGTGCAGGTGGGGCTGCGGAAGGCCAGCGTATCCGAAAGGATGGCCGCCAGCAGCAGGCCCGCGATCTGGGGCGGGATGTCCACACCGTTTTCATCGTACATCTGGGTGATGATGGTGGCGGTGCAGCCCACGGGCTGGTTGCGGAAGTAGACCGGGCCGCTGGTCTCCAGACTGCCGATGCGGTGGTGATCGATGATCTCCAGGATCTCGGCCTGATCAAAGCCCTCCACGGCCTGGGTGGCCTCGTTGTGGTCCACCAGAATGATGCGCCGCTTGCGCAGGGCAATGACGTTGCGGCGGCTGACCATGCCGCAGTATTTGCCGTCCTCATCGAGGATGGGGAAATAGCGGTGGCGCACCTTTGCCATCACCCGCAGCACATCGGCCACGGGGGTGACGAGGGTGAATTTGAGGATGTTGTCCCGGGTCATATAATAGGAGATGGGGGCGCACTGGCTGATGAGCTTGCCCGCCGCGTAGGTATCCTCGGGGGTGGTCATAATGGCAACGCCGGTCTCATCGGCAATGCGCTGGATGGTGCGGCCCACCTTGGCCCCATTGCAGATGATGAGCAGGGAGGCTTCCTTTTCAATGGCGCAGAGCTGGCTTTCGTACCGGTTGCTCAGAATGACGATATCCCCCTTTTCCACGCTGCTTTCCAGCATCTCGGGGGTGGCGGTGCCGATCTTGATGTGGCCGGTGGTGCAGACCGCGTCGGCATTGCCCACCACCATGGTGCCGTTCAGCGTTTCAAGGATATTCTTATAAGAGGTACGGCTCTTGGCCAGCACTGCGGTATCGAACACATCCATGTTGGCGGTGGCAAGATCCTTCACGGTGATGATGCCCTCCAGCTCGTTGTCCGCGCTGGTGATGGACAGGGTGTCGATCTGCTGGTCGCGCATGATCTTCCACGCGCGGCGCAGGCTGGTGGAGCCCGGGATGCCCGGCATCTCGCGGTAATCCACGTCCCGGATCTTGGGGTTCACGTCGGTGCACATCCGGGGCGGCGTGACACCGAATTTTTTCAGGACGAACTCGGTCTCCTGATTCATTTTACCGGCACGGCGCGGCTCGCAGACCAGCGTGCTGGTGCGGTTTTTGAGCTCCGCATAGGCAATGGCGGAGCAGATGGAATCGGTATCGGGGTTGCGGTGCCCGATGACCACGACCTTGTGTGCTTCTTTTGGCATAGGTTGTTCCCCTCTCTGGGTCAGATTCATTTACCTTCCGATCGGCCCCATGCCCCAAAACACCGGGCACGGCTGCCAGCTACATTTTAACACATCCGGCACCGGGGGTAAAGGCGGCAGACATCTTTTTCTTGACAGCGTCTCAAAAATCGTCTATCCTTACCCTGAAATTTTTCTCTTTGGAGGTTCCCCCATGAAAAAGCAGTTCCACGCCCTTTCCCTCTGCCTGACACTGGCTCTGTGCGTGTTCGGCAGCACCGCCGCGTTGGCCGAGGCTCCCGCCGCCACGCCCGCCCCCCAGGACGAACGTGTCATCACCGATGTAAGCCCCCTTGAGGATCAGATCCGCAACATCGTCGGCTTTACCACCAGCACCGGCGGCCCCTACGATTTTGAGCAGGCCGACCATAAATCCGCCGTGCAGGCCTACGGTGCAGAACCCGCCGAGGGTGCCGTGGCCCTGCTGCGCGTCTACGCCCGGGCCGAGGACCGGGGTGATGCCTCCATCAATTCCAGCGGCCACTCCTTCCTCTCGGTGCGGAACGTTTCGGACCATGACATCGAGGTGGGCGGCCTGCGGATCGCGCCCGACACCGAGATGACCTTCAGCCCCCGCGGCAACCGCTGGGAACACACCGGCATCTGGTACAATCTGGAGGGCTACTACAAGCGCTATCTGGCCGATTCCTACTACCAGAACATCTATGCTGTCCAGACCTCACTGGATCAGAGCCAGCTGGACGTGGTCAACCGCAACCTTGCCAAATCTGACCACTGGTCGGCCTACTTCAACTGCGCCGCCTTTACCGAGAGCATGTGGAACGCTGTCTGCGCCGATTCCCTTTCTGCCGGGCAGCCCTACACCCCGGAGAACCTGCGGAACGACATTCTGGCCAAGTACGGCGATCTGGCTGCGTACAACCCCCAGATCCCCTACGACTACATTGTTTATTACGGCACCAGCCTGACCCCCAGCAAAGAGTTCGCCTGATTTTTTGATTTGTTGGATACAACGTCTTGATTTTCACGTCATTCCGCGCTATCATGGGTGTGTTTGAATCCACGCGCCAAGGGAGGACACCATGACAGACGCATCGACCACATCAAGACCGCTGTTCAACCGTCAACAGCTCATTTCACTTTTCCTGCCGCTGGTGGCAGAGCAGGCCCTCAGCATCTCCATCGGTCTGGCGGACACCCTGATGGTCTCCTCGGTGGGCGAAGCCGCCGTTTCGGGCGTGAGCCTGGTGGATTCCTTCAACGTACTGATGATCCAGCTGCTCAGCGCACTGGCCACCGGCGGCGCGGTGGTCGCCAGCCAGTACATCGGCCACCGGGAGCCAAAACGGGCCAAGGCCAGTGCCGCACAGATCATGTTCATTATGATCTCGCTCAGCGTGGTCACCGCCGTCATCGTGGCGGTGGGGCGGCACGCCATCCTGCGGGGCATCTTCGGCTCCATTGACGCGGATGTGATGCGCTACGCTGAGACCTATTTCCTGCTCTCGGCCCTGAGCTATCCCTTTATTGGCGTGTACAACGCCGGTGCGGCCCTGTTCCGCGCCCAGGGCAACAGCAAGATCAGCATGCTTTCCAGCCTGGTGATGAACGTGGTGAACATTGGCGGCAACGCCATCCTGATCTACAGGTTCGGCATGGGCGTGATGGGTGCGGCCACCGCCAGCCTCGTGAGCCGGATGATCGCCTGCTTCACCGTGATGTTCCTGCTGCAGAAGCCGGACTGTGCGCTGCGCATCGACCACCTCACCGACCTGAAGCCTGACCTCGACCTCATCAAGCGCATCCTGAAAGTCGGCATTCCCGCCGGCATTGAGAACGGCATGTTCCAGATCGGCAAGCTGTCGGTCTCCAGCCTGACCAGCACGCTGGGCACCGCCGCCATTGCGGCAAACGCCGTGGCAGGCAACATCTCCAGCTTCCTGAACGTGCCCGCCTCCGCCGTTGGCATCGGCGCGCTGACCGTTGTGGGCCAGTGTCTGGGTGCCGGGGAAAAGGTGCAGGCCAAGCGCTATTCCCGCCTGCTGCTCCTGACCGCCTACGCCGGGGACTGGCTGATGAATCTTTCCGGCCTGTTCTTCCTGAACAAGCTGGCGCTCTCCTGGTTCAACCTCTCGCCGGAGGCCTACGGCATGGCACTGGAGCTGATGGTCTGGTTCAACGCTGTATCGCTGATCCTGTGGCCCTCCAGCTTCACCCTGCCCAACATCCTGCGCGCCGCCGGAGATGCCGCCTTTACCATGACGGTCAGCGTCATCTCCATGTGGGTGTTCCGGGTGGCCTTCTGCTACCTGATGGTGCTTAAGTTCCACTGCGGCCTGCTGTTCATCTGGATGGGCATGTTCCTGGATTGGGCCATGCGCTCGCTGTTCTTCTGCGTCCGCTTTGTCCGCGGCAGGTGGATGGAACAAAAGGTGATCTGAGTTTCCGTATATCCGGCCCTCTCCGCCATTGCAGTTTTGGCGGGGAGGGCCTTTTTTGTGCAGGAAACCTGCATCCTGTCTCGTATCAATAGGCAGAAGCTTCTCTCCCCTGCATCCGCTTCCCCAAAGCATACCAAATTCCGCGCGGATGTGTTCACGATTTTGTCAGCTTTTTGTCTTGTTTTCTTCGTCTTTGCGCGGTATAATCATACGCTGCAAAGAACTTTAGGCGGGGCTGCGGCCCCCATTCCAGAAAAGGAAGTGTGTTCCATGCGCAACTGGTTTTCCCGCCATCCCGTTTCGTTCATGGCGTTTTATCTCCTGTTTTACCTTTCGGCGTTCCATTGGCTCGAAGTCCATATTGCCGTGCCCGATGTTCTGGTGCACTGCCATCTGGACGACCTGATCCCCTTTTGCAAATATGCCATCGTGCCCTACTTTGCGTGGTTTTTGTGGATCCCGTTCACCCTGTTCTACCTGCTGTGGAAAGCGCCCCGGGCCGACTTCTGGCGGCTCTGCCTGCCCCTGTTTGCGGGCATGACCATTGCGCTGGCCTGCTATGTCATCCTGCCCACCGGGCTGGATCTGCGGCCCTACCGGGTATACGGCAGCGACCTCTTTGCTCAGGCTGTGCGGATGCTCTATGCCACCGACACGCCCCTCAACGTCTGCCCCTCCATCCATGTGTTCAACTCCGTCACCCTGATGATGGCCTACTACCGCAGCCGCATCTTTGAAACGCCGGGCCGCCGCTGGATGCGGCCTGCCTCCGCCGTGCTCTGCGTTTCCATCATTGCGTCCACGGTCCTGCTCAAGCAGCACAGCTGCATTGACGTATTGCTGGGCATCCTGCTGGCCATGGTTCTGGATACGGCCATGACCGCACTGGAACGCAGCGATGCAAGAGCCTTGCAGCGGCTCTGAATCTGTACAGAAAAACACCCATGCCGGCGCTGGCATGGGTGTTTTGCATTTTGGGGCATTACGGAGCCGGGGCAGTGAACTCTTTCAGGTGCGCTGTATCCAGCTCTTCGGCATCTTTGGCCGCTGATGTATAGGAAATTTTCAGATATTTCAGGGCCGTATCGTTTGCCAGCAGTTTTTTGCAGGTTTCCGTATCAAACGTGATGTTGTTGGTCAGATCCAGCCAGATCAGCTGCGGCATCTGGGTCAGGGGAGTATAATCCATGTCCTTGTAGGCTTCCTGTGCACCCTGAGAGAGAGACATACTCAGATACTGCACACTGCTCTCCGCCAGCGGGGCAAAGCTGTCGATCTCCGGCCCTTGGCACAGCTGCAGAAAGCTCAGATTTTCCATCTGCTTCAGCGGTTCCAGCGAACCGATCCGGGTCACGTCCAGTCTCAGGACCCGCAAGTCAGCTCCGGCCAGCTGGGTCAGATCGACCTCACTGCCGGTGATCCACAGCATCTTCAGCGACTTCATCTGCGCCAGCGCCGAAAGGTCGGAGACATTGGAATCCGCCCGGATCCCGTCACTGCCATACTTCAGCTCTACCACAGAATCCAGCTTTGCAAAGGTCGGGAATGCGCTGCTCTCCACACTGGGCACACTCAAAAGCATCAGATTTTTGCATTCCTCCAGACCTGTCAGATCTGTAATGGGTGGGGCTCCCCTTCTATTATTGACCGACAATACCTGCAAGCTGTCAAAATGCCGCAGGTCTGCCAGAGAGGTCACCGGATCATACGTTCCCTCTACGCTGACTGCGCAGGCTGCCAGCTGCTCATTGCTGTTGACGTTTCTTCCAATGTCCACCCCATCCGGTGCATCTTTGACGATGAGATCCCCTACGCCGGTTCCGGAATTTATCGAGACCCGCTGATAATCCCAGACATCGCTGTGATAGATATCTCCCTTCGGGCGGTCAAGCCATTTCCGGACGTGCTTTTCCATCACAGGGTCCTGCCACTCAATGACATAATCCTCCCCATGCTCGGCGTGACTGGCCGGAACCGTAAGTGTCGTCTGCTGAACGAAAACATCCTGCATTTCCGAACGGAAAGGTCCCGGTCTCAGATTCAAAGAGCTTGCACATGCGCTGAACAAAAGCATTGCACAAATCAACAAACTCGACGCTTTTAACATTTTACGCATAGCAGGCTCCTTTCTGTTTTAGTCTATTTGCGTAACACTCTCGTTCTCATTATCATTCTTTTTACGAGTTGTCTGATTGGGAATTTGAGACATTACTTCATTACTCGAATAGTCGCCATTTTCGCATACCACATATACCCATATAGTTGTGTAATAATATGTGTATTCCGTCCATGTTCTTTCAATATTAAGTACGCCACCACATTTCGGACACTCAGGAAAAAAAAGCGGCTGCACTCCTTCATCTTCTGGCTCAGCAGCAAATGCACCAAGCGGCATCGCACACACAAGTGTCAATACCACCAATAGACCAGCTAACATCTTTTTCATTTTACTTCCTCCAATCTTTGTTGTGATTTTCGCTATTTATATTCTACCATAAGAGTATTATTTTGTAAACAATAAACCACAATCTTTACCGTTTCCAGTGAAAGATTGTGGTTTTGCTTAAAACAGATTTTCCGGCAGGTAGATATCCTGCTTGGGCACCTTGTCCCAGGAAAAGTCTGGGATCAGGCTTTCCGGGGTGCGGGGAGCCGGTTCAGGTTGGAGACCATAGGCAAAGGCAAGCCTGCCCACGATCTCCTGTGCCGTATACTTTGCCCGCAGGTTTTCCAGGCTCTGGTCCCCGTCCCGTTTGGACAGGCGGCGGCCATCGGGAGCCAGCAGGAGCGGACAATGGGCGAACTGCGGCGCTTTCAGCCCCAGCAGACGATAGAGATAGAGCTGCCGGGCGGTGGAAGAGAGCAGGTCTGCGCCCCGCACCACCTCCGTCACGCCCATGCGGGCATCGTCCACCACCACGGCCAGCTGGTAGGCAAACACACCGTCGGCGCGGCGGAGGTAGAAATCCCCGCAGTCGCGGAGCAGGTTCTCGGTGTGGGGGCCCATACAGCCATCGATGAAGGTAATGTCCTCGTCGGGAACCATGAGACGATAGGCCGGGGCTTTCTTTTTGCACTTTTCGGCGATCTGCCCCGCCGTCAGCCCCCGGCAGGTGCCGGGATAGATCACATTGCCGTCGGAGGTGTGGGGTGCGCTGGCGGCATGGAGCTGGGCACGGGAGCAGAAACAGGGGTAAACAAGGCCCTGTGCTTCCAGTTTGTTATAGCTCTCGGTGTAGATGGCGGCGCACTCGCTCTGGTAATAGGGGCCGTTGGGGCCGCCGCTGCTGCCGCCCTCGTCCCAGACAAGGCCCAGCCAGCGCAGGTCCTCTTCCAGTGTGTCGGCATATTTGCGGGGGCAGCGCTCGGCATCCAGATCCTCAATGCGCAGAACGATGCGCCCGCCCTGACTTCTGGCGCTGAGCCAGGCCAGCAGGCTGCAGGCCAGATTGCCCAGATGCAGCCGCCCGCTGGGGCTGGGGGCAAAGCGCCCGGTCACAGCGCTCACAGGCCCAGCTTCCACTCGCCGTCCACAGGCTGGGAGATGGGCGTGTTATAGAACTCGGCCACGGCCTTTGCCATGTACTCGGCATCCTTGCAGCTGGCGGTCTCCATTGCGGAATGCATGGCCAGCTGTGCCAGACCGATATCCACCATGGGGATCAGGATCTGGTGGCCCAGCAGATTGCCCAGCGTGGAGCCGCCGGGAACATCCGCGCGGTTTGCGGCCACCTGCACCGGCACACCGGCCTTTTTGCAGATCTCGGCAAAGGCAGCGCCGGTAAAGCCGCTGGTGGTGTAGGTCTGGCGGGCATTGTACTTCAGCAGCACACCACCGCCCATGACCGCCACATTGGCGGGATCGCTCTTTTCGGGGTGGTTGGGGTGGGTGGCGTGGCCATTGTCGGCGCTCAGCAGCAGGCTGTTGGTGCAGGCACGGATGCTCTGCTCCCGGGTCACGCCCAGCTTTTCCTCAATGCGGGCCAGCACATTGGCCATCAGGGTGCCCTGTGCGCCCTGCCGGCTGGAGGAGCCCACCTCTTCGTTGTCGAACATGACCCACATGTCGCCCCGGCCTTCCTCCTCGCCGCGGCCCTGCAGGAAGCCCCACAGAGTGGTGTAGGCGCATTCCAGATCATCAATGCGGCCGGACATGAAGTATTCGCCCTTCAGGCCCACGCGCTCGGCCTTTTCCCGGGTGCAGAGCACCAGGTCAGCGTCCACGATGTCCTCAGCCTTGACCCCGGCCTCCTCAGCCAGAGCGTCCCGCAGGGTGGAGCCTGCCTCACCAAAGATGGGCTGCAGATCCACCTGAGGGTTGTACTTCATGCCGTTGTTCAGGTCATGGCTGAAGTGGATGCAGAGGTTGGGGATGACAGCCAGCGCCCGGTCGGGGTGGACCAGCAGGCTCCGGATGCCGTTCTCCGTGCGGACCAGAATGCGGCCCGCCACGCTCAGGGGACGGTCCAGCCAGGTGGGCATGATCATGCCGCCGTAGCCCTCGGTCTCCGCCTTGGCAAAGACTGCGTCCTTGCTGCCGTCCAGCTGCTTGATGCGCCAGGTGGGAGAATCGCTGTGGCTGGCGGTGACATGCCAGCCGGTCAGCTCGCCCTTGGGCATCCGCCATGCCAGCACGGCAGAGCCGTTGCGGGTGGTGTAATATCTGCCGCCGGGCACCAGCTCCCAGGCTGCGCTCTCGGGGCAGTTCTGGTAGCCGTTCTCCTCCAGGAGCTTCACAGCTGCAGCCGTGGAGTGGAAGGCGCTGACACCGGCGTTCAGGAAATCGAAGAGACCTTCGACGGAAAAGGTGTTATTCTGCATTTTATGTTCTCCTTTATTTTCAGGTGATCCGCTGCTAAACCTCTCCGTCATTGCTTCGCAATGCCACTTGTCCGGGTTGCGGCTCCCAACATTCACTTCGTGCAAAGTATTGCACTTGTGCCTTGTTGGCCGCTGCCCCAACAACAACTCCCTTCATCCGCCACTGGCGGCGGTTGTTGTTGTTGCCTAATAGGAGAGGCAGGGGCTTTTTTGGCTCCCCTGTTAGGGGAGCTGTCGCCGCAGACGACTGAGAGGTTTCGCCACAATTATACCGTTTCTCTTATCAAAATGCAATCACACCGGGGCCATCTCGGCAAGCTGCTGTTCAAGCGCATGGCGGAGCTGGGCGGCGTGCAGGCCGCAGACCAGCTGGACCCGGGTGCCCTGCACCACAAGACCTTTATGGGGCAGGGAGAGCAGAGCCCCCATATCCAGCAGCGAGGCATCCCGCACCGTGAGCCGGAGGCGGGTGAAGCAGTTTCCCAGCTGGGCGATGTTCTCCGGCCCACCCAGCGCGGCAATGAACCGGCACACCTCCTGCGGGTCGGTGTACGGGGACTGGTCTGCGGAAAGGGCAGCTTCCCGGCCCGGGGTGGGCAGATCCTTTGCCTTGATGAGGATGCTGAACGCGGCAAAGTAGGTCAGGATCTCCGCAAAGCCCAGCAGATAGAGCAGCGGCATGTTCTGCAGCTGCTCCCCGGCGCTCAGGTTGAACACCAGCGACCCCAGCAGGTTGGAGGTAAAGGCCCGGACATGCAGGACATGGAGCAGCACCATAAAGCTGCCCGTAATGACCGCATGGGCCACCCAGAGCAGGGGCGAAACGAAGCAG
>ERZ1673747.1523-NODE-1523-length-22833-cov-17.858723_pt1 | contig 22833 bp, 20 predicted proteins | sample MGYA00580220_ERZ1673747 | MGnify/ENA primary metagenome ERZ1673747 (study PRJEB41218, sample SAMN15661769) | gut metagenome | host: Homo sapiens | place: Canada: London | collected 2015-08-20/2019-03-30 | study: EMG produced TPA metagenomics assembly of... | reverse complement strand
CATCCGGGAAATTTTTTTCAATGAGTGCTTCTTCCTGTAAAAATAAGTTCATAGCCTTGTCATACGCACCAGCCATCCGTTCGATCATGCCTGCCTGATGGATTGCAATGTGTTTTTCTTCGTGATCAATTGCACACGAAATCAACTGCGAAGCGTAGGTACGAGCCTCTGCAAAATGTTCTAGAAAGCTTTCTGCATAAATCAATCCCATGAGAACCTGCCAGTAATTGTCATGGTCGGTGGAAGGAATCTTTGCATAACATTCTTTATAAAGCGTTTCTGCATCAGTGTAATTGCCTGCGTCAAATAATGACCAGGCTCTCGATAGGGTTTCGGTCATGGAAGTCTCCTTGTTTCTTATATTAGTCATATTCAAAAATACCCTGTATTGCGTCTGAAACATTCATAATCATATGATAAGGGACGCGGTCGATACGTTTGCAGCTTCTGGCGGAAGGGTCAATTAGCTTCAATTGCTCACATATAGCAGTTCCTGAGGTGTCTTTGACACCGCGTACTTTTATGTGAAGAGGACCTTCTGCATAATTCTCTAAAAGTGGGCAGACGTGAAAAACACCTGTTTTTTTAATAAATTCATTTTTACTTACAACAAGCATTGCATCTTTTAAATTAGAAATTTTGATAATATCTCCCTGCGAAAAATTCATCATAAAATTTCCTTTCCGACAGGTTCTCCCCAATCATAATCACAAATTGAAATTTCCCCATTGTATTCAGCAACGCGTTCCTCAAATGTTTTGTGTTTAAATGCTTTTTTCAAAACAATCGAATCATCAATTACTTCAATTTGTAAAGTATCTGAGACATGGAGTCCAAGTTTTTCAAGAATATTCTTTGGAATACGTATTCCCTGACTATTTCCCCATGTTTTGATGGCAACCTGATCGCTCATAAATGTTCACTCCTTTAAAAAAGATATTGTTGATCATGAAGCTTAGTTTCATAATCGATATCTACACGCACTTCATGCGACGGTCTTTGTTATATAGTATTAACTGTATATACATATATTATATCGAATAGTATCAAAGGTCAATATGTAATCAAATAGTTAATTTAACTGACAAAATTTCTCAACAACAATATCTCTTCCTTGTATCCCCAATATCATGTGCTATAATTTTCCTGAGATTAGTTATAACTAACCTAGATGTCAAAAATGGCTGTTGCCAAATATGTTTTTTGAAAAAGGGGAGACTATGTCAGAGGAAGAGAAAAAATTTTTGGAGATCGTTGACCTGAAAAAAGGTTTTGGAAGTGGAGAAACACGTCAGGAAGTATTGCGCGGAATGAACTTTTCCGTGGCAAAAGGAGAGTTCTGTGTTCTGCTTGGACCGTCCGGTTCGGGAAAATCAACTTTATTAAATATTATCGGAGGAATCGACAGTGCCGATTGCGGTTACATCTCGATCAACGGTGATAAGCTCGAAGATATGAGTGAGAAGAAACTAACCCAATACCGCAGAAAACATCTCGGCTATGTATTTCAGATGTACAATCTGATTGCTAATCTGAACGTGAAGGAAAACATTGAGGTCGGAGCGTACCTTTCTGACAATGCGTTGGATATCGACGACCTATTACATACACTTGGACTTTACGAGCACCGATACAAGCTGCCGAACCAGTTGTCCGGCGGTCAGCAGCAGCGTGTTTCCATCGGTCGTGCGATTGTGAAGAACCCGGATATCCTGCTCTGCGATGAGCCGACCGGAGCGTTGGACTATAACACCTCCAAAGAGATTTTAAAACTGATCGAAGATGTAAACAAAAAATATGGAAACACGATCATCATGGTAACGCACAACGAGGCGATCAAAAACATGGCAGACCATGTCATCAAGCTTCGTGACGGAGCCGTCCGCCACAACGAGAGGAATGAGCACAAGATTTCAGCAGCAGATCTTGAGTGGTAAGGAGTGTGGCAGTTATGAAAAAGAAAAAAATTAAAAATCCGCTCATCAAGCGCATTCCGCGTGAATTGCTCGGTGACTGGAAAAAATATCTTGTGGTGGCATTATTCCTCATTCTTACAATTGGTTTTGTTTCCGGTATGTATGTAGCAAATGAGAGTATGCTCGTTGCAGCAAATGAAGGCGTGACAAAATATAAGTTAGAGGATGGACATTTTGAGCTGGACAAAAAGGCAGATGAGACGTTACTCGCTGCTATCGAGACAGGAACAAAAGCGGACGTCAAAAAGTATTATCTTGACAAAGCGAAAAAAGAGCTGGACGAAAAGTTGGATGAAAAGGCTTATCCGGAAGCCTACGACAAGGCATGGGATAAAATCGTAGAGGAAATCGATGATAAATATGCTGACGCAGAAGAAAAATATGAGTTAAACGATCCTGATTTTACAGAAGTTCCGGTAAAAGTATATGAGAACTTCTTCCGAAATGAGGAGGAAGATTACAACAATGACGGCGAGGCAGAAGGAAACATCCGTGTCTATGCAAAAAATGATAACGTGGATCTTGCCTGCCTGCTTGACGGAGCATTTCCGGAGAAAGCGGATGAGATCGCAATTGACCGTATGCATGCAGACAATGTCGGAGTCAAAGTGGGAGATGAGATTTCTGTCAGCGGGCAGAGGTTCAAAGTTGTCGGACTGATCGCCTATGTCAATTATGCGACACTGCATGAGAAGTCAACGGATATGATGTTTGATGCGATCAAATTCGATGTGGCTATGGTCACACAGGAAGGATTTGATAGTTTACATAAAACTGTTCATTATGCTTACACATGGAATTATGTGGATACTCCTGCAGATGAAGTGGAGCAGAAAGCAAAATCCGATGATTTCATGAATGCACTGCTCACACAGGTTGTGTGTGCTGACATAGAGTTAGAGGACTATATGCCGCGCTATGCAAATCCGGCTATTAATTTTGCAACGGATGATATGGGTTCAGACAAAGCTATGGGTGGTGTTTTACTGGATATTTTGATCGTGATCATTGCATTTATTTTTGCAGTGACCATCAGCAACACGATCGTGAAGGAGGCTTCTACGATCGGAACACTGAGAGCTTCTGGTTATACGAGAGGTGAACTGGTCAGACATTATATTTCCATGCCGGTGATCGTGACACTTCTCGCAGCGTGCATTGGAAATATCCTCGGCTATACCGTATTTAAAAATGTGGTTGTCGGCATGTATTATAACAGCTACAGTCTTCCAACTTATCAGACAGTCTGGAACCCGGATGCCTTTTTCAAGACAACGATCATTCCGGTTGTTTTAATGCTTGCGGTCAATCTTGTCGTCATTATAAAAATGATGAGGCATACACCATTACAGTTTTTGCGTCATGATCTGAAAAAAACAAAGCGTAAAAAAGCAATGCGCCTGCCAAAATGGAGCTTTTTAAGCCGTTTCCGCCTGCGTATCATGTTCCAGAACGTGACGAATTACCTGATTTTATTTGTGGGGATCTGGTTTATCGGCATTATGCTCGCAATGGCGGTTGGTATGCCGGAGACGCTCGACTATTACAAATCCAATGTTTCAGATATGATGTTCACGAACTACCAGTATGTGTTAAAGTCTTATGAGAATGAGGATGGAGACATTATCACAACGGGCAATAAGGATGCAGAGAAATTCAATATGACATCTCTGCAGCACAAGAGCGATACGCTAGATGAGGAGATTTCTGTCTACGGAATCGAGGATGACAGCCGGTATGTGAAAATCAGTGACCTGTCTGCCCTGAAAGGAAACGAGGTATATATTTCTGCTTCCTATGCAGATAAATACAGTCTGAGCGTGGGCGACACAGTGGTTCTTGACGAAAAATATGAGAACAAACAGTATGAGTTTGAGGTTGCAGGAATCTATGATCACAGTCAGGCGCTGGCAGTATTTCTGTCCAATGAGCAGTATTGTGAAATCTTTGACATGGACAGTGATGCATTCACAGGCTATCTCTCGGATTCAGAGATCACAGATATTGATGAGGATGAGATCGCAACCGTCATCACAGAACACGACATTACGAAAATGTGTGACCAGCTCGATCATTCCATGGGCTCTTATATGACCTACTTCCAGTATCTGTGTATCCTGTTATCCACAGTACTGATTTATCTGCTCACGAAGCTGATCATCGAGAAGAACGAAAATGCAATTTCCATGACAAAAATCCTGGGCTATGAGAACCGAGAGATTGCAAGTTTATATCTGTTGTCCACGACCATCGTTCTTGTGGTGATTGATGTTGTCAGCGTGATTTTAGGTGTCGTCATCATGAAGGTAGTTTGGAGGATCATGCTTTTCTCCTACAGTGGATGGTATGCTTTCCGCATAAGTACGATGGGCTATGTGAAAATGTTCCTGTTTATCCTGATCGGATATCTGCTTGTCATGGTATTGGATTTCAGAAGGATCAAGCGTATTCCGATGGATCAGGCACTGAAAAATGTGGAATAACAGGAAAAATATAACCTGACAGGAGAGCGTAGAAATCACATAAAAATTAAAGTGCACATGGCAATTGTACCATAAAGCAGCTGCCGGAAATGGGAGCATCCACAACCTGGATGTTCCCATTTTGCTTTTCGGTGAGCTCTTTCGCAATGCAGAGTCCAAGTCCAAAGTGTTCTCTGTCGGTATGGGCATCGTCGGCGCGGTAAAATCGTTCGAAAATATGGGATTTCTTTTCCTCTGAAATTCCACATCCGGTATCTTCGAATAGAAAACAAAGCATTTCATTTTCAGCATGGCAGGAGAGTGTCACTTTTCCACCGGATGGCGTGTAACAGAGTGCATTATCCACGATGATGGAAAAAATCTGTTCTGTGCGGTGGATATCGCAGAAGCAATCCGGGAGAATTTCTTCCGGCAGAGTGAGGTTAAGGTGAATCCCGTTTTTCTTTGCCAGAGGTTCGAATTTTTCATAAATGTCTAAGAGCAGCAAATCCGGCTGACAGGCTTCCGGTTTGATGGTGAGCGTGTCAGCATCAGAGTTTGCGAGCAGCAGCATATCATCAATCAGGCGCTTCATGTGGATGGTCTCTTCGGACATCAGATGGAGAAAGTGGTTTCGTTCCTCTTTATTTGAACATTTTTCAACAGATTCCAAGCCGGAGCGGACAACCGCTAATGGGGTGCGCAGCTCGTGGGAGGCGGAAGCAATGAATTGTGTCTGTTTTTTCTGTGCAGTTTCGACTGGTTCTAACATTTTTCGGATGAAGAAGTGGAAAAAGAGAAACAACAGTAAAAATGCGGTAATATTTGCAATGCTCACAATGATTCTTAACGACAGCATCTGGTGAGACTGTCTGGCGAGCGAGCGCAGGATCAGAAAGTTTAAGTAACTGCCGCTTTTTGGAATACTGCCGACGGATGCAATGTAGGGAATGTTATCGCCGGAGTCGAACTGATATTCCGTATGCGAGGAAAGCATTCTATTTTTCGTGAAAAAAGGAGGGTTCCCGGTAAGCTCTTCTGCGGCGAGAAGTGCATTTTCACATAATTGCTCTTCTGCGGTTGTCTGATGATACTGGTCATAAAAAAGTGGAGTCCCATTCTCAAAAAGATAAATCTGGATAGAACTGTTTTCCTGTAACTGGTTTAACCGCTGGTGTGAAATGACATCCTGTTCCTGCAAATGGGAAATGACGGAACTTGTTTCTGTGAAAAAAGCGGTTTCGTTTCCCTGTTTTATATTTTTTTCTGCAACAAAAACACACAGAGCACTTAAGGCAAGGAGAATGATCTGTGTGACGCAGGTACAAAATAAGGTGAGTTTGCGATGCAAAGCCTGATAGGTTGTGCCGGAAAAGGTGAAGTGTGGAAACATGAGAAACCTCCTGATAATGTACATAAAGCAGATAGTGAAAAAAGGTATCTGTAAATTGCAATAAGGATAAAATAATTGAAAAGTAACGGCAGCTATACAGAAGCTTCATGATCTTATATGGAAAATCAGGGATCAGGAGGAAGCCAGCGTATATCCGACACCGCGGATGGTTTTTAAGGCAAGCGTGCTTCCAACGTAGGAGAGCCGCTTGCGCAGGTAATGGATGTAAGTGTCAAGGTTACAATCCTCCACTTCTGCATCCACGCCCCAGACACGGCTAAGAAGTACTTCACGGCGGATGACGAGCTCAAAACTTCGCAGAAGAACTTCAAGCAATCTGCCCTCACGGCCGGAGAGCCGGATGGAGCCAGTAGGTCCACTTAGCAGTCTCGCGTTGCAGTCATAACTGATGTCGTAGATGGTAAGTAAATTGTCATCTTCCCATTTGCCGCTGCGTCTGCCGAGGGAGCGGATGCGGGCGGTCAGTTCTTCGAAGGCGAATGGTTTTACAATGTAATCGTCTGCACCGGCATCCAGCCCTTCGATCCGGTCATAAAGTTCGCCGAGGGCGGTGATCAGTATGACAGGCGTAGAAATTCCGGCCTGTCTCGCTTTTTGCAGCACGAGCAGACCATTCATAGTCGGGAGCATGCGGTCGAGCAGGACAATGTCGTGCGCGTCCTGTAAGAAGAGGTCAAGACCGTCTCTTCCGTCGTGGCATACATCCACCTCATAAGCTTCCTGCTCCAACTGAAAACGCAGGGTTTCACAAAAATTCAGATCATCTTCGATCAATAAAATACGCATAATAATGTCTCCTGAGATTTATAAGGATGAGTATAGCATAGAAATCTTAGAAAAATCTTTAAATTGTAGATTATTTTGAAATGTAACAGATAAATTAAAGCCAAATTTAAAGATTTTTCTAAGATTTCTTCTATAAGATAAAACCAGAAACGAAAAATACTACATGTAGAATGCCAAAGCAGAGGAACAGCTGCTTGTTCTGGCAATGATTGTGGAGCTGCAATTATAAAAGCAAAATAAAAAAAGAAAGGTCATGAAAACAAAATGAAAAATGCAAAGATAAAAAACAGGCAAAAACTAAGCATGCTAGTTGTCACAATGGTTTTAGTTCTTCTGATGACATTGATAGCAGGAATATTCACCGGCTGTGGAAAAAATGCAGGCGGAGGCTTAGATGGAACAGAAAGCAGTGGCGCGAATGCTGATGGCAGCGCAGGAGGCGGCAAAGGAAGATTTATTGAATCAAAAGTAGCACTTCCGGAAGAGATCAATAGCATTTTACAGTTCAAAGCACTGTCAGATGGAACACTTGAAGTTGTAGGGCAGGATGCAGATTATAGCATCTATGTGGCAAAAAGCAGTGATGGAGGCGGCAGCTGGGAGACAACACCGCTTGAAGATATCTCTTATGGCGATGTCGCAGTCGCAGAGGATGGAACAGTTGCGTTTCTTGATTACACAGAAAACGGATTATGTCCGGTTACAATTGTGGACGCGGACGGAAGCACACATACATTTTCGATTGAAATGCCTGCAGAAGATGCCTTTGTATCAGTTGCAGCATTTGACAGTAACAAACAGCTGATCATTCGCGATACAGAGGGAGGTTTGTATGGAATTGACTGTACAGATGGAAGCAAAACAGTGACATTTGAAATCGATGAGGATACCTATATTCCTTATTTTGATGTGGTTGGAACGAATTGCTATATCGTCACAAGTGACAAGGTGCTCTGCTATGACACGACAACCGGAAAAGAGACGGACGAGCTGACCGCATTGACTGAGCAGATCTGCTCAGATGATAACCTCGTTTATCGAAATACCGATACCGGACTTCCGGTGACGTTTGCAAAAGCGGAGAATGATAACAGTATTATTTTTGCAGATTATAAAGGAATTTTCCACTATACAACAGGTGGAGCAGTTGTGGAGGAGCTGGTACAGGGCGAGCAGACTGCATTGAGCAACAGCGGTGCGATTTTTTACGGAGTGTATATGCAGGATGAGACGCATCTTTTTGTGGCAGGAAATAACGGAATGGAGGGTGCACTCTACAGCTACACCTACGATGCAGACGCGTCTGCCAACCTGAATCAGGAACTCAATATTTATGCATTGCAGGATTCCGATACGCTGCGTCAGGCAGTCAATATTTTCCGTCAGGAGTATGCAGATATTTATGTAAACCTTGAAATTGGCATGACGGATGATAATGGAGTGACGTTAGAGGACGCATTGAAGACGTTGAGCACGGATATCCTGGCAGGAAATGGACCGGATGTGCTTATCTTAGATGGAATGCCGGTGGACAGCTATGTGGAAAAAGGAATTTTAACAGATATCAGTGATGTTGTGGATGAGGTAAAGGCTTCGGATGGACTTGTGGATTCCATTGTGAAAGACAGCACAAAGGATGGAAAGATATATGCGATTCCGACACGTTTCTTAGTATCATTTATCACGTCAGATCAGCAGACGGTAGATGCAGGAAAGTCCATGCAGGCACTTGCAGACCGCATCGAAACCCTGGCAAAGGACAAAAGTACGACTTATGTGGTACAGCAGAAGATGGCGGAAGAGTTACTGCTTGATTTTTACAATGTAGATTCCAAAAACTGGGTAAAAGAGGACGGAAGTCTGGATGAAACGAAAGTTTCCGATTATCTGACACAGGTGAAACGTATTTATGATGTGGATGATCACAGCGATATTGAATCCTATGGCAATTTTTTTGAGAGCGGAATGTGCGATGGATACCGTTATGGAACATTAGACAGCATGGATTTATTTACAGAGACATGTAAAGTGGAATTTGGAACCATTGCAGATGTCGAGGATTTCCAGTTGATGTTGAGTGCGGGGTCGACGGACGGAGCGGTTTATGGTGTATTGTCGAATGGTGGAATTTCTACCTATGTCCCATTTTTACAGGCAGGTGTGGTATCAGGAGGCAATGAGGATGCAGGAAAAGCGTTTGTGAAAACACTGCTCGGAAAAGAGGCAGGGGCTTCCAGCAACGGTATCCCGGTGAATGAGGCAGCTTTAAAGGATCAGATCAATGCATTGATGGGACGGACGGAAACAAGCATGGCATTTAACAGGGATGGAAGCGACAAAATCTATACGATTGAATACCGCTCCATGACACAGGAGGAAGCAGACGCAATTTTAGCGCAGCTGGAAGCAGTGGAGCAGTCAGCGCTCACAGACCGTACGATCCAGAACCTTGTGATCAGGCATGGAACAAGCTATGTAAAAGGGGAGAAAAACCTCGAAGAAACGGTAAATGAGATCACAAAGAAAGTGAATCTTTATCTTGCAGAGTAGCAGTAGAAAGGAAGATGACGATAGATTGCAGCAGGCGATGAGAAAGGCATGAGGATGAAAATAAAAAAAATCAGAAAAAAACGAAATCCCGGCTGGTATTTTCTATTGCCCGAATTTCTGGGAGTATCGGTGTTTGGACTGATCCCATTTGCAGATGTGGTGCGGCGCTCTTTTTTCCAGACCGTGGATGGCAGTTTCGTCGGGATCAGTAACTACGTGCAGGTGATAAAAAATGATGCGTTTAATCTTGCAGCGAAAAATACACTGCGTTTTGTGGTCACCTGTATTCCATGCCTGTTGCTATTATCGCTGATCCTGGCAATGCTGTTGCAGCAGGTTTTGATTTTGGCAGAGAAAAAGAAAAAACACCGGGATGTGACGATGGAACAGTTTTACCGGGGCAGTGCAGCGGCACTTAAAAGTATGTATCTGCTTCCGATGGCAATCCCGGCGGCAAGTGTGGTCGTACTGTGGAAGATTCTTTTTGACAGCCACGGATTTGTGAACAGTGCGATCCATGCGCTGTCAGGAATGAGCGGAATCGGGCAGATTTTAAACGTTTTGTCGGTGCAGGAGGTAGACTGGATGAACACCGATGCCGCATTTGGAATCCTCGTATTCAGCTATGTCTGGAAATATTTAGGATACGATATTGTGCTCTGGATGGCGGGGCTTTCCGCAATCCCACAGGGGATTTATGAGGCGGCAGAGGTGGACGGAGCCGGAAAATGGAAAAAGTTTTTCTATATCACACTTCCGAATCTCCGCCCGGTGGCATTTACCGTTGTCATTTTGTCGGTTTTAAATTCATTTAAAGCGTTCCGGGAGGTTTACATGGCAGCAGGCAGCTATCCGCAGGAAAATATTTATCTGTTGCAGCATGTGTTCAACAACTGGTTCCAGACGCTCTCGGTGGATAAGATGGCGGCGGCATCTGTGATGCTCGCGTTTGTAATTGCGGTGTTTGTGCTGTTACTTGAGCGAAGCTGGGAGCGGGAAGGATAATGAACAGGAGACAGCAGATAAAAAGGAAGATGTACAATATAAATATAGAAAGAAGAATTTCATGAAGAGAATAATAATAACATGCATTCTGATTCTGACAGCAGGCTTGTGCCTTGCTCCAGTTCTTTTTCTGCTTGTCGGCACTTTTATGGGAAACCATGAAATCTATACGTGCATCGCACCTGCACTCGGAAAGGGAGATGGGCCTGCTATCTGGCATCTTCTGCCACAATACCCGACGTTGCAGAATGTTGTGGGGCTCCTTTTCGATTCACCAGAATATTTTCAGATGTTCTGGAACTCGATTTTTTACACGGGGGCAATTCTGGCAGGGCAGATGCTTTTTGGCATGCCGGCAGCGTGGGGGCTGGCGCGGTATTCTTTCCGCGTAAGAAAAACAGTTTACCGGCTGTTCATTCTCGTGATGATGATGCCGTTTCAGGTCACGATGTTGTCGCAGTATCTGGTGTTAAACCGTCTGGGAATGCTGGACAGACCGCAGTCAGTCGTTTTGCCCGGAATTTTTGCAACGTTTTCCGTCTTTATTATGTACCGCTTTTTCCGTGGAATACCGGAAAATGTCATGGAGGCGGCACGTATGGACGGGGCGGGAGAATTCCAGATTTTTTTGCGGATAGGCATACCGCTTGGAAGTCCGGGCATCCTGTCGGCACTGGTATTTTCGTTTTTGGACTGTTTTAGCATGTTAGAGCAGCCGATGACGTTTTTGAAAACAAAAAGTCTCTGGCCGTTGTCACTTTTTCTGCCGGAGATCACGAGCCGGAACGCAGGATTTTCACTCTGTGCATCACTGGTGACGATCCTGCCCGCGATGTTTGTTTTTCTGGCAGGACAGGACTATCTGGAGCAGGGAATTGCGATGGCGGGAGCGAAGGAATAGTGCAGGAGCAGAATGTAATTGAGAATATGAAAAATATAAGAAAAAACAAAAATTCGGAAAATGAAATAGCAGTAACCGGAAAATCGGGAATTTTCTGGTTAAAAGGGCTGGCTGGTTTACTTGCGGTCATGCTGGTTTTCACGATTGCATCGCGGGTGGTGGCATCCATCACTGTCCCACAGGTAACGGCATCAGCTCCGTCATCCGGAAAGATCGAGCACACGGTTATGGCATCGGGAACCGTGGAGGCAGGCGGCGAGAAAGCGATTGTCACAGAGGAAGGAATTCTGGTTGCACAGGTCAATGTGCATACGGGAGAAAGCATCGGGGAAGGAGAAACTCTTTTTGCACTTGATATGGACAGTCTGGAAGATCAGATTTATGAGCTGCAGAACCAGATCAAAAAGCTTCAGCTTGAAAATGATTCCCTGAAGAAAAATAAAGCGCAGGCAGACGCAAAGCAGCAGCTGGAGTTAAAGCGTGCGCAGGAAGATTATGAGGAAACGATAGCGAAGAATACAGTTTCCGATGGGAAGGCAAATGAGGCATTGCAGAAAGCGGCGGATGCGAAAAGTCAGGCAGAGAAGGAATTAAACAGTGCGAAGGATGCACTCGCACAGGCGGAGAAGGAGCTGAATGCAGTCAAAGAGGAACTGCAAAATGTGAAGGATGCAGCTGCGGCAGAGCAAAGTAAAAATACCGCAGATCAGACAGGCGAAGCAGAAAAGAAAGATACAAATTCAACCATAACACAGAAGCTCCAGCAGTTAGAAGAAGCTGTGCAGGAAAAGCAGAACACATACGACACAATTCAGGCAAAAGTTACTGAAAAGCAGGCGGCACTTGACTCTGCCAGCGTCGCATTAGAGGAGAAGCAGGAACAGCTGGAATCCAATACAAGTACTGCAGAGGATGCAAAGAAAGCCGCAGAGCGTGCGGTAGAAGATGCAGGTCTGTCTGCAGACATCGATCACACGCAGGAAATCAACGCCATTTCTTTAGAGCAGTTCCAGAAACAGTTAGAAAAGCTGAAAACCCTAAAGCAGCAGAACGGAGAGATAACTGCACCATCCTCCGGGATTATTACAAAAGTATGTGTGGAAACCGGGCAGAAAACAACAGACACGGCGGCAGTTGTCATGAGCGATGAGCAGAGTGGACTTTTTTTTACTACGACAACGGACAGCAAAAACAGGGAATATCTCTCAGTGGGAGATAATGCAACGATTACCGGTGTCGGTAAGGAAACGTCTGATTGCAGCATTGTTTCCTTGGAAACATCGAAAGACGGAAGCAGCATAAAAGTGTTAATTGCTATGCAGGGGGATGATTTCTTGCCGGGTGAGAGCGCACAGATGACTGCCACAAGAAAATCGGAAAGCTATGATTACCTTGTGCCGGTTACAGCCGTTTGGCAGGAAAATAGCAAAGCGTATGTGTTACTCTTAGAGACGGAAAATACAGTGCTCGGAGAGCAGTATATCGCGAGGAAGGCGGAAGTGCAGATTTTAGATAAAAACAGCAGTTATGCAGCGGTAAGCGGAAACTCACTGAGTGCGGACTGCCAGATCATCACAGATTCTGATCGGACGGTTGGAAACGGGGATGTTGTGCGGATGACGGAGTAAGGACAGAACAATGAAAAAAATAAGTTACAGAAAAAGGATCGCAAGTCTGGCTTTTGGATTATTTGGAGCTGTATTTTTGGTATTTGCATGCGTTTATCATAATAAAACAGAGGATTTTTCCAATATCATCACAATCCAGTCTGGGGAAGACAAGTTTACCCAGAGCGAAATATCGTCAATCCGGCAGGATACGGCATCCGCAGAGACATTCACAGCGTGGACAGAGCAGAAAAATCAGACAGTTCGTGCTACGATAAACGAACGGAGCAGCAACGCGGATATTTTGTTACTCTGTGGAGATTCCCACTCCGTCCTTCCGTGGGGAAAAAATCTGCCGGAAAGCGACACAGAGGGCTGCATCCTAGGTGCATCCTTAGCGGAGCAGTTGTTTGGTGGAACAGAGGTGGAAGGACAGCAGATCCTATACAACGGAAGAGAGCTTACTGTGCGCGGTATCGTAAAAGAACCACAAAATATAATGCTATGTCAGAGCGCTGCAAACGATGAGACAGCTTCCGGAACACAAACTGGAAGCAACGGAAACCAGCAGACAGGCTCATCAGAAAATAATCAACAGGAAATCTGCTATGACAAAATCAGTCTGCTCTATACAGACAAGTCGAAAGCGATTAACAGGACTGCGGCAGAATTTATCAGCAGATATGGATTAGACGGTCAGATCCTTCATTACGAATACAAACGAAATCTAAGCTGGTTTACAGACTTGATTCCGGGAAAATGGTCCGACTTTTCCGGTTGGAAGGAGAATTTGAAAACACTGCAGAGTGATGAAAAAATATTAAAGCAGTGCGAGAAGAGCACGGTCGAAAGCCTTTATTTGGAATGGATCTGGAAAAGAAACAATTGTTTCCTGATGTGTCTGGTTATGGCAGAGTTGTTATAATAGCTCCAGAGGTGGTATATAAGTGAGAGGTGCACTGAAACTTGTAATTTGAAATACGTTATGTTAGTATAAATTACGTCAGTGAACATTTCTCACTGATACAGTTTTTAAATAACAGTATATTTTAAAAGTAAGACTCCGGAGGTTATCAAATACATGAGACATTGATATTTTTCTAATTCAATGATGGAAAAACTGGCTGAGATCAAAGACGGCACAGTTTTTAGATCAGGTTACAGATAGGTGTAATCTTTTTTTGTTACAAAGAAGAAGATCGGTCAACTGATTACGAATTAGAAAAAAAGGAGATATCTCATGAAAAAAATAAAATTTGACAGCTATGATGGAGTCTGTTTTTTGAATGGACTCGTCTTTTTTGCGCCGGTTGCGTTGCTGGTAAGAACGCAGGCTGGTGTGTCGGAACACATATTTTTCCTCCTGCAGGCATTATTGTCTGGCGTGATTTTTCTGGGGGAAATTCCAACAGGATTTATAACCGATAAAATTGGATACCGGAAATCACTGATCCTGGCGCAGGTGTTATTGCTTGGTGCAAGAAGTTTATTGCTCGCAGCCTTTGTGAGCCGGTCACTTGCACTGTTTGTCGTGGAGGCAGTTGTGGAGGGGATTGCGGCGTGCTTTACTTCCGGAACGGGAAGCGCGTACCTGTACGATCTGTATGGGGAAAACGGATATCTTGTAAAAACAGCACATGCAGAAAACTTTGGAACAGCAGGTTTTATCATCAGTACAGTTGCGTATGCCGGGATTTATAAAATAAGCGGTATGGAAGGTTTGTTGATTACAACCGTAGTCATGGATATTATAGCGGTTGTATGCTCGTTCTTCCTGAGAAGTGAAAGCAGTAAAGCGGTAATTGCAGACAGGAAGGAAGTACAGATTTTAGCGATATTTAAAAATAAAAAAGCATTCCTGTTTGTGATTTCGCTGGCAATTTTCAGTATCGCATGGCTTCTGATCAACTTCTTTTATGTGGAAAAACTTGAAAACTGCGGTTTGCCGGTAGAATGGATGTCATTGATCATTTTGAGCTATTCAGCCGTACAGATGCTGGCAGAACCCATTTTAGGAAAATTGTCTGACGGAAAAAACGGAAAGTCCGGCAGGGAAAAACTGCCCGCAGTTACAGCTGCCGCAGCAGGGGTGGCATTTCTTCTTTTTGGAGTGGTAAAATTCAGGGCAGCCGTACTGCTTCTAATGCTGATATTGCCGTTGCTTTTAAATCTTCCGGAATATCTGCTGATGGATCTGGAAAATCAGTTTGTGGACGAAGCGGAGTGTGGCAGCCAGCGTGCGGCAACGTTGTCTGTGCTTAATATGGGAGTGAATCTGGTGGAGATTCTGACACTGTCAGCCTCAGCATTTTTGACAAAAATCGGAATCCAGTGGTGCTTTGTGTTTGTGGGATGCTTTCTGATGGTGATAGCGCATCTATTTGCCAGAATACAAAAATAGAAGGAGCGAAAACCGCTTCCTCCTATCAAAATGATCCGTAATTTTACCACAGACCTAATACGTGTTGCATCAGCAAACTCATACAGGTAATACCGATCCAGCAGCTGAATCCAAGAAGCAAAGGTTTGGCTCCTGTTTTCACTAATTTCACAATATTGGTATTCAGACCAATTGCACTCATGGCAAGAACGATGAAAAACTTGCTCAAAGTTTTTAGCGGATTGAAAACAGCTGCTGGAACACCGAAGTTCACTGCTATTGTTGTAATAATGGATGCAATGATAAAATAGAGAATGAACATTGGAAAAATCTTTTTAAAATCCACTTTATTATGATCCGTTTGTTCCCTTCTGGTTCGAAGAAAAGCAAGGACAAGCGTGATTGGGATAATTGCCAGTGTTCTTGTAAGTTTTACGGTGACAGCTTTATCCAAAGTCGCCGAACCAAGGTTGTACATGGAATCCCAGGTGGAGGCAGCAGCGGTAACGGAAGAGGTGTCATTCACAGCAGTTCCGGCAAAAATACCGAAAGCTTCTCCACTTGTCTGGGAAAAACCGAGAACGGTGCCAAGCATAGGAAAAAATAAAGCGGCAAGCATATTGAAAAAGAAGATGACAGAAATTGATTGTGCAACTTCCTCGTCATCAGCGTCAATGACAGGAGCAGTAGCTGCAATTGCGGAGCCTCCGCAGATCGAGGAACCTACACCGATGAGTGTGGAGATTTTTCCGGGAACATGAAGGATTTTATGTAATACCCAGGCAACAACAAGGGATGTTGTGATCGTTGCAAGAATGATTGGAAGTGATTGTTTTCCTGTCTGCAGGATGACAGAGAGATTCATTCCAAAACCAAGTAAAATAACAGCATATTGCAGGATTTTTTTGGACACAAATGTGATGCCGCTCTGTAGAGCAGATTTATCGCTGACCAATAATGTAATGACCATTCCTAGGAGGATCGCAAAGACAGGACCACCTACAATTGGGAAAATTTTTCCTAAAATCCAGCTTGGAATCGCAATCATCAGGCATAACAGCACACCTTTCCAGTTTTTTTTAATAAAATTCATATTCATAACCTCACTAAAAATATTTTGATTCTTACGGGTTCCTATGATAGCATAAACACATAGAGATGAAAAGTAACAAGCCAAAATAAAAGGAGCAGTCATGCAGACAAAAGGAAAGAAAAAAATCATAGATAATGCGGGAGCATTGCAGAAAAAATACGCATGGAAATCAGAGAAACAAAAAAAGAAACCGGCAGCAGTCTGTCCGTATGCAAAAAAATGTGGCGGCTGTGATTATCAGGGAATGTCCTACGAACAACAGCTGCAGGAAAAACAGACCTATGTGCGCAAAAACATTGGGGATTACTGTAAAGTCTTGCCGATCATCGGAATGGAAAATCCGTATCATTACAGAAATAAAGTACACGCAGTGTTTGATGTGGAGCGCAGGGGAAAACATGCAAACGGAGGCAGACGTACCGCAGGAAACGGACATGCGAAGGCAGCACCGGGCGGCGTGATCTCTGGTGTATACAAGGCCGGAACCCATGAAGTCATCAATATTGATTCCTGTGAAATCGAGGATGAGTTATCGAGTGCAATCATCCGCGATATCAGAGGACTTCTTCATTCATTTAAAATAAAAACATATGATGAGGACACCGGATATGGTCTGCTTCGGCACGTTCTCGTGCGCCACGGTTTTCACAGCGGCGAGGTGATGGTAGTGTTGGTGCTCGGTTCCCCGATTCTTCCATCCAAAAACAATTTTGTAAAAGCACTGCGGAAACTTCATCCTGAAATAACTACAGTTGTGGTTAGCATAAATGATAAACAGACCAGCATGGTTCTTGGAGAAAAGGAAACTGTTATTTATGGAAAAGGTTATATTGAGGATACGCTCTGTGGCTGTACCTTCCGTATTTCGCCAAAATCATTTTATCAGGTGAATCCGGTACAGACAGAGATCCTTTATAACAAAGCGATCACATATGCGGGACTGACAGGCAAAGAGAAAGTGATCGATGCATATTGTGGAACCGGAACGATCGGTCTGATCGCTGCGTCCCAGGCAAAAGAAGTGATCGGCGTGGAGTTAAACCGTGATGCTGTGAAGGATGCGGTCATCAATGCAAAACGGAACAATATCAAAAATGAACAGTTCTACAATGCAGATGCCGGAAAATTTATGGTGGAGCAGGCAGAGCAGAACGAAAAAGTGGATGTTGTTTTCATGGATCCACCGAGATCAGGAAGCGATGAGGCATTTTTATCCTCAGTTGTAAAACTTGCACCGAAAAAAGTGGTCTACGTGTCCTGCAACCCGGAGACACTTGCGAGGGATTTAAAATATCTCACAAGACATGGATATCAGGCTGTCGAGTGCCAGCCTTGCGACATGTTTCCGTTCACGAAACATGTGGAGGCAATTTGTCTTTTGTCAAAGAAATTTTGATTTGTGTGGATATGCGAGCCTTTTTCGAGACAATGATTGAGAGAAAAAAGAAAGTATTAGGATGAATTAAGAAAAACTTGTAAAGATATATTGTAAATGATACAATATCCGAAAAGTCGGAAAAAGAGGCTGTATCATGAATATATACGAAAAGATTTTTGCAAGACTAGAAGAAATAAATATGAGTCAGATTGAACTGTCCCGAAGGACAGGCATTGCTACTAGTACAATTAGTGATTGGAGAAAGAAACAGATAAATCCACAGGCAGACAAGCTAGTTGCGATTTGTAAGGCACTGGATATGTCGCTTGTTGATTTACTGTGTGATGAAGAAGATAAGAAGAATGAATTTTCAAGAGCAGACTATGTAGTTGGCGAGCAGTTTATAATTGATAGTATTATGATGTCTTCTGGAGAAATGAAAAGACGAGTATTCAGTTATCTCGAACGATGGATACGAAAGCAAGAAATTAAGCTGCCAACAGGTAATATTTCCGTCATATCAGATGCAGAAGGGAAAAAAGTTGTTGTTATTAACGATCTTAGATTTAAGAGAAGCAAAAATGTTGACTGGAATATGGTAGAGAATTATTTGAAAGAATATATAGGCTCTTGTACAGAAATCCTTGACACAAATGAATTGATTTATATTGGGAGTGACTTCCCCGATGAGTACTCGCATTCAAAAGATACCAAGGTATTAAGAGGACCAAATGAATATGCAAAAGCGAATGCTTCTGTGGCAATTAGGGAGTTGATTCAAATTGCTGCTAATAAGACTTTTTCAGAAAATAAAAAAAGTAAGCACAATAGTAAAGCAAAGTATGGATGGTATCGCTATGATACTAGATTTGCTGTTCCTAAATACAATAATGATGGTGAATTAACAGGATATAATATTTTTAAAGGCAGAATGGTAATAAGACATGCCCAAGATAATAAATTATATTTATATGATATTTTGAGAATAAAAAAAGAAACGAGTGAGCCGCATGAGTAAAAACTGTACGGTTGAAAAACTCATTTCCTGCGATTTATACTATATCAAAATAGTGTAGTTGTCAATCCGAATTTTCAGAAAATATGCAAAGTGCAATTTAGAGGGATACATCCTTTTCTATGCCTTTTTGTGACAAAGTAAGAGTCATTGCTGCCTCGTATATTTAACCATTCTCCCCACGTATAATAATAATATCATTCAATTTCAAAATCGTGTCTTTTTGCGGAAGCACAGGTAGCAAGTGTTGTGATCGGGTAAATATCACCGTAACCGACGGTGAGAAGCGTTGACATGCTCCACCAGATACCGCTGAAAGCGTTGCGGAATACCTCAGGCTGTGCATCGTGTTCTACGCTGTACATGCACAGACTGCTGGCGAGCATGAGAATCAGCACAATAAAAACAGAGGAGATGATCTGATTTCTTTTTTCATATAAAACAGTTGTGATTACGTTGAAAGAGTCATATTTGGCATTCAGACGGAACAGGTGGAAAACTCTTGCCACGCGCAGCATACGGAAAATGACAAACCCGGACAGGAAAAAAGCAGGAATGATCGTGAGCAGATCCACAATACCGTCAAAAGAAACGAGGAAACGGATCGTGGCTCTGGACTTGCTCATTCCCGGATACAGATAATTTGCAGTCCAGATATGAAGGGCATATTCAATACAGAAGATAAAAACTGTCACAGCCTCCACAACAGAGAACAGTCCTGAAAAAGATGCCAACTGGTCAAAAGTCTGTAAAAAAGTGACAAGAATATTGCAGACAATGGTGATTGTGATAAAAATATCAAATAATAACGTGGTTAGTATATCACATTCCGTTTAAAATCACAAAAAAGATGATTTTTAGAAAAAGGTCTGTTATGATTAAGAAAATAATGTGTTTTTATATGTAAGCATAAGAGGAAATGACATGATAACAACAGTTTTATTAGATTTAGATGATACCATTCTTGATTTCCACAAGGCAGAAAAGGAAGCGCTGAAAAAAGCACTGCAAAAAGTTGGAGTGGAGCCAACAGAAAAATTGCTGGCGAGGTACAGTGAGATCAATCAGGCACAATGGAAAAAGTTAGAACTCGGTGAGTTGACGCAGGAGGAAGTGAAAATAAGCCGTTACCGGATCTTTTTTGAAGGATATGGGATAACAGCTTCGCCGGAAGAAACTGCGAAATGTTACGAGCAGAATCTTGCATATGAACACGAAAAAGTGGACGGCGCGCTTGAACTTTTACAGGAATTGCACGGTAAGTACAGACTGTATGCTGCATCCAATGGAACTTATGAAGTGCAGAGAAGGCGTATTGAGGAATCCGGGATCAAACCGTATTTTGAGGACTTTTTTATTTCAAAAAAAATCGGGTATCATAAACCGGACAAAAAATTTTTCGACTATTGTTTTGCACATATTCCTGATTTTAAGCTGGAAGAGAGTGTCATTGTGGGCGACAGCTTATCCTCAGATATTCTTGGTGGAAAAAATGTAGGTCTGACTACAATCTGGTATCAGAGAGACAGAAATATAACAGATCATGGAGCAATCCATCCGGATTACCGCATTTTTGAATTGAGCGAATTGCCGGATTTATTAAAAAAATTAAAATAGCACATAAAGCTGCATGAATTGCAAAGAGTTATAAGGTATGTATACTGAATGTGTAGATTGTCATAAATACAAAATGCAGCAACAGAAATAAATGGAATAAATTGCAGTAATGTGCTAAAATAAGAGAAATCTTGGTTCGAATTGAAAATATGGAATGTCAGCAATCACAAAATAGAAAATCATTACGAACCATATTTTTGACATTGGGCAGCAGGAAAGGATAGTTTTATTATGGAAGAAAAGACAACAATGGAAATCACAAACGATAGATTAGAGGAGGCAATCAAAGATTACGCAGCAGACAGGACAAAAGAAAAGCTTACAGCAGTCTTAAATCTGCTTCGTCCGACAAAACTGTTAGTTCCGGCAATGTTAAAAGCACCGGATCAGCCAACTCCCTGCTTTTTAAAGAGCGGTGCCGGCGAACAGTATTTTGTAGTGTACACCTCCAAAGAGCAGATGGCAAATGCACCAAAAAGCCAGGCACTCTTAAGTATGCCATTTCCGGCATGCAACAGCGTTGCCGTAAAACCGGAATTGAATTTAAGCGGAATGGTCATCAATCCATTTACCGATAATCTGGTATTGAAGATTGAACTGATCCAGAAACTGCATGAGGCAGATGAGAAAATGGCAAAACAGCCAAAGCAGATCAAAATGACACCACAGCAGTTTCAGGCATTTGTGAAAAATCAGACAGAATTTTCTGTGATTCCAAAGCGCTTGTATACAGAAAAAGCGGAATTCGTGCAAAAACTCTGCGATGAGAAAGAGGCATTCGTCAATGAGCTTTTTGCGGCAGCATTCAAAGAGCCAAAACTTTATCCGTATACAGAGGATGATTATTCCGTTATGGCATTGGATATTTCAGAGGATCTGACACTTATCCGCGTGGATCTTCCGGATAAAGGATTAGTGCCGCCACTTTGCTACAGAATCTATATTACATACAATCCATTAAAAGATGAGGCGCATTATTATACGATCGAGATGACAAAAGAGAAGGATGTAAGACTTCTCGGCGGCGTGACAGAGGATGCAAAACACGTCAGCTATGGAAATGCACCGGTGGAGGGCGCAGAACTTCAGGAGATCATGAATCTCGCAAAAAATCCCGGGGAACTGACAAGTTAATTTGAAGTATGGATTTGAACTGCCACCTGCAGGTTGTGTTATGGACTATCACAGCCTGCAAGCGGCAGTTTTTAAGTGAAACGCTAATTAATGCATGATGATATCCGCATATTGTCCGCGTACTACGGAGAGCAGTGCATCCGGATTGACGGTAATGGAGGTTCCGATACGTCCACCGCTGATATAGATTTTGTCAAAATTTCTGGCGCTGTCATGGAGAACGGTAGGAAACTGTTTTTTCATGCCAAGGGGAGTGCATCCACCACGTACATAACCGGTAATGGCTGTGATATCTTTTACGTGGATCATTTCTACGGATTTTTCACCGACTGTTTTTGCGGCAACTTTCAGATCAACTTCCTCTGCGATCGGCAGTACAAAAACATAATATTGTTTACTTTTTCCCTGCATGACAAGTGTTTTAAAAGACTGCTCCACAGGAGCTCCGGTGGCTTCGGCTGTGTGAAGCCCATCAATGAATTCGTCACATTCATAATTGATAATTTCATAAGGTATTTTATTTTTGTCAAGAATGCGCATGGCATTCGTCTTTACTTCTTTTCCCATGGTAATTTATTTCCTTTCAGATTGTTTTGCAAATTATGATAATTCTTTCCACTGTAGTCTAATCAAGACATGTTTGTATGTCAAGAAATTAACGATTTTTTTATCTTTTTATACTTCTTTCATAAGCTGTATATTTACCGGAACCCAAAAGAATGGTATGATATTCGTTATAAAAGAAACAGCAATGACAAAAATTTTTGTTAAAGAGAGAGGATAGAAAAATGAAAGAGACATTAAAAAGAATAAAAGCGGATGTCATTTTATCAGCGTTATTGTGTGTAGCACTTGGAGTAGTTTTGATCATCTGGTCAGATGAGACAATTAGTGCAATCTGTATGCTGCTTGCATTTGGATTAATTGTTATGGGAGTTGTAAATCTTGTGGGATATTTTACAAATCACAGACTGACATCTTTTAACGGAATGCTTGGTTTGATCCTGGTTTTAGTAGGCATCTGGTTGTTTGCAAGACCGGAGTACATCGCTATGATCATTCCGATCGTTATCGGTGTTATGCTGGCAGTCCATGGAATCAGCGATATCAAAATGGCTTTTGAGACAAAGGCAAACGGTTATGAGAAGTGGTGGAGTCCAATGATCCTTGGAATTATCAGCCTTGCACTCGGCATTATCTGCATCGTAAATGCATTTGGGGTTGTGAGCCTTGCAATGAAATTTATCGGAGTCGCATTGATTTATGATGGAATCTCTGATCTGTGGATCGTTTCAAGAACCGCAAAAGCTGCAAAGGCTATGAAGCAGGAGGCGGATGCGCTTGACGTAGACTACAAAGAAGTGGATGATTAAACCGGAGTTTAATTGGCGTAGTGTCGCAGATTCTGTAGTGCTTTTATAAGTTGTGAAGGGCAGATATAAGCGTTCTCTCACAAGTCTTGATTTTATAGGTTTATGAAAAGAAAAACGGTACAGACGAAATATGATGTTCCTG